>Ga0316187_10000145_pt1 | contig 47217 bp, 43 predicted proteins | sample CroRivburrow1_MG_FD_204927 | JGI IMG/M metagenome (GOLD analysis project Ga0316187, IMG submission 204927) | Coastal sediment microbial communities from Maine, United States - Cross River worm burrow 1 | ecosystem: Environmental > Aquatic > Marine > Coastal > Sediment | place: USA: Maine...
ACCTCTAGCACCGGTGAGGGCCTGAGGGCTTAGGGGTGTAGGGGCTTAGGGGGTGATTCCCAGCGTCACAGAGGTGCCAGGCCGCGTGCGAGGTCTCTCCGCTCGGTGAGGGTTCGGCGTGGGGACCTCCAGGGGGTTGGTTGCTGTGGATGGGAGGATAGCCCCCTGGGGGCCCCGCGTCGGACCCCCTACAGACTACGGTCATCCAGCCTGGAATCAGGAACCTGCGGACCATCCGGCCGGACCTCAGCAAGTAGACGGATATCAGTTCAGGACCCAGGCCCCAAGCCCTCAAAGACCGGCCGGACAGAGTTCGGACACCTCAACCCCTCCGCCCTACTCGTAGCGGAGGGCGGTAGCTGGAAGGATCGTGGCGGCGCGGCGGGCGGGGACCCAGCAGGCCACGACCGTGACCGTCAGGGAGAAGAGAGCCACCGCCAGAATGTCCCGCAGCTCGATCCGGAATGGCACCGAGCTGATGAAGTAGATGGCTGCCAGCTCCGGCTCGAACCGGATCAACTCGAAATGCGTCAGGACCCAGGACGCCAAGGCGCCGAGGCCGATCCCAGCCAGTGTACCCACGGCTCCCAAGCCCAAGCCGTAGAGCAAGAACACCGAGCGCAGATCCCCTGGAGACAGGCCGATCGCCGCCAGCGAACCGATGTCCCGCATCTTCTCGCGCACCAGGACAACCAGGCTGGACGCGACATTGAAGGTGGAGACCAGGACAATCAGCCCGAGCACGAAGAACAGAGCGATCTGCTGCACCTTGAGAGCCGTGAACAGCTCCCGGTTCAGATCTCGCCAGTGGGTCACGAGATACTCCGACTCCAGAACAGCCCTGACCTCGTTCGCGACCACATCGGCCCGATCCGGGTCCTCCAATGCGATCTCGACCAGCGAAGATCCGGCCTCACCGCCCGCCAGTCGAATCAGCTCGTCGCGGTCGGTCACCACCCAGGCCTGATCGAACTCCGAGAATCCGGTGGTGAAAGTGCCGGCCAGCTCCACACTTCGGTAGCGAAAGCGCGGTTGGCCCTGGTGGAGGCCGAGCACCATCAGGCGGAGGGTCTCCCCGGGCTCTGCGGCCAACCTCTTCGCCAGCTCGCTGCCGAGCACAACCCCCAACCGCCCATCGCGGAGCAGACTCTCGCCGTCACTGAAGTCTGAAACAAATTCGACGACACCGAGATCTAGCAGCGTCGTGGATTGATCGACACCTCGCAGAGTGACCTCCAGACCGTCGAGCGCACGGCCACCCACCAAAGCGCCTTGGCCATAGACCACTGTTCGCACGTCGGTGACGCCTGGCAGGGCGGCCAGAGCCATCCGATCGTCCTCCTCCAGCGTCGCATCAGATCCGAACATCGGATAGGCGATGATGGCAGCATTGCCACGCACCAGCTTTCGGCGGAGGTCCTCTCTGTAACCGGTCATCAGCGCCATGGCGATGACCATGGCCGTCACCCCCAGCAAGGTTGCGATCAGGGCCGCGCGAGCCGTTCCGTTCAGCAGCTGGCTCTGTCTGCCGCGTAGGAATCGCCACGCAATCGACCACAGCAGCGAGACCGATGTTCGACCTTTCTGGCTCACCGCTACTGCGCCACTCTCTCGACTACCGATTCCAGGAAGCTGTCGAAGAGCTCTGCTGCATCGTGGGGCCCGGGAGCGGCCTCGGGATGATACTGGGCCGAGAGCACTGGCCGATTCTCGACCGCGAAGGCTTCGACCGTTCCGTCGTTCAGATTGACCTGACTGACGCGACAGTTGCCAGGCAGAGATTCGGGATCAACCGCGAAGCCGTGGTTCTGGCTCGTAATCAGGACGCGGCCGGTCGCCAGGTTCTTGACCGGTTGGTTGCCTCCGTGGTGGCCGAACTTGAGCTTGAAGGTCTGTCCCCCTAACGCCAGACCCAGGAGCTGGTGACCGAGGCAGATCCCGAAAAGCGGCACGCCTGAAGAAACCAAGTCGCGTACATTCTCGATCACTTCTTCGAGCGGCTCGGGATCACCCGGACCGTTGGACAGCAGCACGCCATCGACTCCCAGGTCGAGGCACTGCTGCCAGGGCGTCCGTGCCGGCAGCACGGTGACCCGCGCTCCCCGTCGAACAAGCGATCTCAAGATGTTGCTCTTGACTCCGAAGTCATAGACCGCCAAATGGAAATCGGGCTCCCTGTTTTCGGGCGCCAGCTCGAACCTCTCGCTGCAGGTCACCTCGTCCACCAGCGCCCGACCGGCCATCAGCGGGAACTCCCTCAGCTCGGCGACGAGGGGTTCCACTTCCGAGCGCTCCGAGGTCAAAACACCACGCAGAGCGCCCCGTTCCCGAACTCGGCGAACAATGGCTCTGGTATCTACCCCGTCGATGGCCGGCAGGCGATGGCGTCTGAGATAGGAGACCAGCCCCTCCTCACTACCGTGGCTCGAGGGCCGGGCGGTGAACTGGCGGGCCACGAACCCCTCCACCCAGGGCTGGGCCGATTCGGCCACCGAGCTGTGAACACCGTAGTTGCCGATGTGCGGCAGGGTCATGACGACGATCTGCCCCCGGTAGGAAGGGTCAGTGAGAATCTCCTGATACCCGGTCATGGACGTGTTGAACACCACCTCACCGAAGCTCGTACCTACCCCGACCGCCCGTCCTTCGAAGACCGAACCGTCTTCGAGAACCAGAAGGGCGCTGCTCGAGGGCTTCAACGCGGGTGTTGACTCGCCTGGCTCGGAATCTGGCGATCCAGTACCGAAGCCAAAAGACGAATCTCCTCCATGAGCTCGCTGAATTGATCGGGCAGGAGAGCCTGGTTGCCGTCGGAAAGAGCTTCGTCCGGCTGGTCGTGAACCTCGACCATCAGGCCATCGGCCCCCACTGCGACGGAAGCTCGCGCCAGGGGGATGACCTTGTCACGCTGACCAGCGGCATGGCTCGGGTCGGCGATGATGGGTAGGTGGCAGATTCGCTTCACGGCCGGAATGGCGGCGACATCCAGGGTGTTACGGGTGTGATCCGTAAACGTCCGAATGCCCCTCTCGCACAGGATGACCTGGTCGTTACCCTGATCCAGGATGTACTCGGCGGCCAGCAGCAACTCCGTCACGGTGGCGTTCATTCCCCGCTTCAGCAGGACCGGTCGCCGGCACTGTCCGGCTCGCCGGAGGAGCGTGTAGTTCTGCATGTTGCGAGCCCCGATCTGCACGATATCAGCGTACTCGGCAACATCATCGAGAACATCGATATCCAGAGCCTCGGAAACCACGGGTAGGCCCGTGGCCTCGCGTACTCGCGCCAGAATCTTCAAACCCTCTAGCCCTAGACCTTGGAAGCTGTAAGGGCTCGTGCGCGGCTTGAAAGCACCACCGCGCAAGAGGTGTCCTCCGGAAGCCTTGATGGTCTGGGCGATGCGGAGCGTCTGCTCGTAGCTTTCGACAGAGCAGGGGCCAGCGATGATCAGCAGGTCACGACCGCCGATCTTCACTCCGCCAATATCGAGAACCGTATTCTCCGCCCTAAACTCTCGCGACACCAGCTTATAAGGGTGGCTGACCTGAATGACCTCGAGCACCCCCGGCATGGACTCGAACAGGCCCGGCTCGACGACCCCGATGTTGCCTGTGATGCCGACGGCGGTCCGCTGTGCACCAGCGATGGGATTCGCTTTGAGACCCTTGGATTCGACCCGATGAACCACCCCTTCGATCTCATCGGACGAAGCATCCATGCGCATGACTACAAGCATTGGTTGTCTCTCTGGAGAGGTTTCCGAGCTCCGTTGGTTTCGCGACAGGGCCAGGGACGCGCTATCATAGCAGAGCCAAAGACACCCGAGTTGGTGGAGAATTCCACCATCGAATCGAGGAATGTTGTCAGAGAATAGACAAGGCCAAGGAGAGCGCGCCGACAACGCGGCCCGCGAAAGAAACCATGCATCGACGGTTCACGATTCTGCTCAGCATACTGATGATCGCCATCATGGCGATTCCAGCCGGCGCTTACACGATCTATCTCAAGGACGGCTCGCGCCTGATCGCCAGAGAGAAACACCGCCTCGAGGATGGCAAGGTCATCATCGTTCTGCAGAATGGAACAAGGACCTTCATCGAGGCTTCCGAGATCGACATCACCCGCACCGAGCAAGCCAACCTGGGTGACTACGGCACCGCCCTCGTCCTGGAAGATGGTCAGCTCGTCGAGGCTCAGATCAAACCGACCCAGCAGAAGGCACAGCGCCTCACCGACGTCGCTTCGAAGCCTGAGTCGGGTGCCTTGACCCGCCCGCAGTCCCGACGACAGACCGCCTCTGCACCCGACGCCTCGCAACAACGCAACGAGACGGGCACGGTAGACCTGACCACTTTCCCACGGGCACCCTTCTCCGAGATGGAGATTTCCGCCGAGGCTACTCGTTTTCTGCGCACTCTTGGCGTGGAGAGCGTCCAGATGTACGAGGGCAGCGACGGCACCCGGGCCTTCCTGGAGATCACGACAAACTCCGAAGCGGCGGTATTTCGCACTCTGGATGCGACCGCAGACACCCTGCTCCATCTGATCAATCGATTTCCGGACCGGATCCAGAGCCTCGAAATTCTCATGTTCACTTCGGATCGGGATCGGGCGGGCCAGTTCCACATCACGCGGGAAGTGGCGGTGGCGCTCGCCGACAAAGAGATGGACACTTCCGAATTCTTCATCCAACACGTGCAGTTTTAGCCCGCGCCCACTCTGTGGGCGCTGGGCGTCGGGGTTGAGGAGTCCGGCGACTTCGCGGACCGTTGTCCCATCCTTCCAGAACGACTTTCGACTGGAGCCCTTGCGGGCTCGCGCGGGAGGGGGCAAGCCCCTCCCCTACATTCGGGCGGGCCGCCACCTCGTCACGTCTTCGCGCCGGATCTCCCGTGTACTTCCAAGGCCTTGCCGTGCGCTCGACGAGGCGCCCCACAGTCGAGCCACCCGAACGAACCGCTCGCACCAGTGAAGGCAACAAGGGCTTAGGGTTGTAGGGGCGTAGGGGCATAGGGGCGTAGGGGCATAGGGGCGTAGGGGCATAGGGGCGTAAGGGCGCAGGGGGCTAGGGCTTGAGCCTCTGTTCCCCCAAGCCCTCAAAGAGTGGCCGGAAGCAATGCCCGGCCACTTCACCCCCCACTGCCCCAAGGATCGGCAGGGAGGTACGACCGGACGCCTCAACCCCAGGCCGGGCGGGTGGGGGCCCAGCGCCTGCGAACCACCCGGACGGAGCTCCTGTCGATACTGGCACTGCAGCGTAGGCGGGATGCCTACGAGGGGATCTCGGTCTCGGGCTCCAGGATCCCAATGAAGCGCTCCACGGGCTCACCCACTTGGGCTTGGAAGCGCTGGCGGTAGCTCTCGACCTCACCGATCTGCTCGTCCAGGAAGATCCGCTCGACTCGGAAGAGTGGCACGAACATGGTGGACAGACCCAACGCCTGGTGCTCGTTTCGAGCCACCTGGAACATCCAATCGTCGAAGCTCGTCACGCTCAAGCCCCGCAGCACCAGGCCGCTCGAATCCAGGTCCTGGAGTACTCCCCAGAATTTCTCGGTCGGGTTCACCAGATGGACGATGACGATGGTGTCCTGTTTCAACATGGCTTGTTCGTCCCAGTCGAGAATTTCACTCGGATTTGCCGGTGGATTGCTGCGAGAGCTCCAGAAGAACCCCTCCGGTGCTCTCTGGGTGTACGAACTGCACCCAGCAGCCACTGGCTCCCTTTGTCGGCTCAGGCCTCAGGATTCGGAGACCGGTCTTTCGCAAGGCGGCGTCATCCGCCTTCACGTCGTCGGTCGCCAGACACAAATGGTGTAACCCGGGGCCTCGTTTTGCTAGGAACCTGCCGACCGGCGACTCCTCACTCGTGGACTCGAGCAACTCTATGCGGGCGGCACCGCAGGGGATGAGCGCCACACGGACGCCCTCGTGGGGCACCTCCTCGACGGCCTCGACCTTCAGGCCCAGAGCTTCGTAGAAGACCCGGGCCTCGTCGATCGACCGCACCGCGATGCCTATGTGCTCGATGCCTTCGATCATGAATCAGCCCGCCAGTTTGATTTCGCTCTACTGACGATCACGCAGCAGCTGGCGGGCGATAACCAACCTCTGGATCTCGCTCGTACCTTCGCCAATCGTGCAGATCTTGCAGTCCCGGTAGTATTTCTCGGCCCGGTAGTCCTTGATGAAACCGTACCCGCCGTGAATCTGGACGCCACGCTCAGCGCAGAAAACTGCCGTTTCGCCGGAGTAGAGCTTGGCCTCGGCGGCGAGCCGGGTGACTCGCTTCCCCTGGTCCATCTGAAGAGCGGCAGCCATGGTCAACGCTTCAGCGGCGGCGATGCGTGTTGCCATCTCGGCCAGATGGAAGCGAATAGCTTGAAACTCCGCAATGGGCTTGCCGAACTGCCGGCGCTCCTTGGCATAGGCCAGAGCGGTCTCGTAAGCACCGATTGCCGTGCCCAGCCCGAGGGCAGCGATGGATATTCGACCTCCATCCAGGATCTTCACAGCCTGGATGAAGCCCTCTCCCCGCTCTCCCAGAAGGTGCTCGTCGGAAACGAAGCAGTCCTCCATGATGACTTCCGACGTATCCGAGGCCCTCGTTCCCAGCTTGTTCTCCTTCTTTCCCGGGCGGAAGCCCTTCATCCCCTTCTCCAGCAGGAAGGCCGAGAGATTGTGATGGCGCGGTCCATCCGGATCGGTCACGGCCATGACCACGCAGAAGTCACCTACCGAACCATGGGTGGTGAAGGTCTTGGACCCGTTCAGGACCCAGCCCCCGTCTACCCGTTCGGCCCGGGTCCGCGTCCCCGCGGCATCCGAGCCGGCGTCCGGCTCGGTGAGACTCCAAGCTCCGATCTTCTTGCCACTCGCCAGGGGCACCAGCCACCGCTGTCGCTGCTCCTCGCTGCCGAACTTGTAGATGTGGTTACTGCACAGAGAATTGTGCGCGGCAACACTGAGGCCGATGGCAGGATCGACCTTGGCAATCTCGGTGATCACCAGCACATAGTCCACATACCCCAGGCCCGCACCGCCATACTCCTCGGGGAAGATCACCCCTAGGAATCCAAGCTCTCCGGCCTGGGCGAAAAGCTCGAGCGGAAATGTCTGGTTTTCGTCCAACTCCTCGACCAGGGGATCGATCTCCTTCCTGGCAAAGTCTCGGGCAGCCTCCCGAACAGCCTTCTGCTCAGGAGTCAGTGAAAAGTCGCACAGGCTGGTGGTCGTGGGTTGCTCGCTGGCAATGGTCATGACGTCGTGGATGCTATCGCGCCCACCCGGCGAGGGCAATTGGCCTCGGGCCAAATGGCCCTGGGGGTTGAGGCGCCCGGCTAACCGCCGGGCGTTCCTTGAGGGCATAGGGGCTTAAGGGCGTGGGGGCGCAATGTTCGGATTCTTGCTGTGTCTCAAAAATGGTAGATCGGGCCATAGGTCTCCCTCGTCGGAGGGGCATGGTCGGGTGAGGCCGCAGACTAGGGGGATCCCTGGTCCGATCGGCCGCCTAAACCCCAAGCCCTCAGAGATCGGCCGGAAGGTACGACCGGACTCCTCAACCCCCGAGCCGCAAAGGTCGGCCGGAGGCGCGACGGACGATTCAACCCCTAATTCGCTGCGCGGACGATGTCGATGCCAGTGTAGTAGTGGCGGAGAATGTCCTGGTAAGAGTGGCCGCGAATCGCCATGCCGAAAGCTCCGATCTGACACATCCCGACTCCATGCCCCCAGCCCCGCCCCGTGAAGAGCCATCCGGGCGATTTGTCGGGAGGAGTCAGGCGTTTCGCGGTGAACAGGGTATCTGGCACATCCAGTGTCCAGCGCACTGCCAGGCCTTCGACCACCTCAGAGCGACCAGCGTCGCCCAGCACCTTCATCTTGCCCACTCTGCCCGAGACTCCCCGCTCGAGAATCTCGATGCCCTGAAACCCTAGTCCGGGGTAGCGATCGTTGACCATTTCGGCAAGCTGCCGATCGCTGCGGAATCGGGTCCAAGAGCTGCGCTTGCTGCTGCGATCGTAGGTCGCCCCGGCCGTCTCGACCTGGTGCACCAGAGCCAACAACTGATCGTTGTGGAGGAAGAGCTCCATCCAATCCCCAGCCAGCAAAGCCAGCGACGAGCCGACCGTCCGCGAGCCCACCTGGCGGAAGGTCGCCAGCCGATCGCCGACGGCAAAGGAGGCATTTTCCTCCGCCAGTCGGACCTGTAGCTGCCCGGTTTCGAGACCGAGGTATCGTGCTTCCATCACCTCCACCACGCGTAGGTAAACGGCCAGCCCGTACAGCGTCTCATCGATCTCTGCCGCGTTGAGGGGCTCGTTGAGATCTCCGGCCAGTAGTCCGCTCTTCATCAGATAGGCGGCCAGCTGCAGGTCCTGCTCAGACCAGTCCGCCGGCGGATCGTCCAACAAGTAGGGAAGGTCCTCTGGCGAGACGAACAGGCGCGCATCCAGGGCCAGGTCGAAGATGGAAGCGATGAAGCGCTGCACCTCCTGTCGCTCCAGGGAAGCCAGGCGATCGCGTGGGATCGGCAGCCCTGCCAGCAGAGCCAGATGCTCGAGGCGGGCACCGACGACTGCGGCCGTAAGCCTGGCTCCGCTGGGTGGCATCAGCTGATCCAGGAGCCCGGAGGGGAACTCCGTACCCCTCGGCAGCCGGGAGGGAATCCGGTCCACTCCGGCCTCCAGGCAGGTCACGCCTTTCAAGTAGGGCGCGTCCTTCTGGGGGAAGATGAGGTTCACGTTCTCGGTGTGTCCACCGCAGGTGGAGCTATAGAGTGCCTCGACCAACTCCTCCTGCCAGACCAGCACCTCCCCAGAGGTCTCGGCGATGGCCCGATCTGTGAGTGGGTGCTCGACGGACATTCCGCCATAGACCTGGCATCGGGGCGTGGCACAGATGTCGTAGCCCTCGGTCCGGAACTCGCCGAGGTTCTTCAGGGTATAAGTTCGGGCCGCCACCGCCTGAGCCTTGAGGGCCTCGATCTGCCCATACTCCCCAGGGCCCATCTCCCTGGGCACGACGCCTCTGAGATACTCCTCCACAGGAAGCTCGTTGATGACGTTGAGCAGCCCTCGATCGTTCAGGTAGACGAGGAGATCGCCGCGATACCGTGCGCTCTGAAATCGGATCCCATTGCCCGATCCGCTGCGCACAGTCAACCAACGGCCAGGTGAGTGATAGGTCTTTTCGCCCAGGGCAATCTGCAGCTCGGCGGAGTCCCACTCGGCCTGCTCGCTGACGATCCAGGCGCCGCTGAGCCCGGCGGCCACCAATCTGCCTTGCCCGGCTACCGCCTCTTCGCGGGTCGAAAATCTCCCGACCCTAACCCGGTAGAGGTCGATGCCGGCATCGAAGACTACGTCGGCAGGCATGCCGAACCGGCTGCCAAGCTGAGACGCCAACCCATTGGCCTGGGACTCGTCCTTTAGCGCGGCCGCCTGCAGGCGATAGACGGCGGGCGTCTTGACCTCGACTCCGGGCTCTACCCGCAACGACCTCACTTGAGCCACGACTCGACCATTGGACTCGGCGATCAGATCACCATCACAACAGGGAAGTACCAGCTCCTCGAGATCGGTCGCCAGCCCAACCCGCAGTCGGCTGGGAATCGACAACCGCAGACTCTTCTCCGCCGCGTGCCTGGCTGCCGTTTCGTGGCCGCGACTAACGGCAGCCACCTCACCATCCGCTGCCATGAGGCTTCGCGGACCGCCAGGGCTGACACCCATCCACAGCGCTTCGCAAAGAACGAGCGCCAAAAAAGGAGGTCGCAGTTTCGGGCGAAGAGAGCTCAATCGGAACGCTCCAGTACCGCCTCGCTCCGCACCAAGCTCACGAGAGAAGCGGAGAAACCGACGGCGACCACGCTGCCGACGATCATCTCGAGACCACTGAGGCCCAATTGGACAACCGTGCCTGCCCAGGCTCCAACCCCCGTTTCAGGCAAGAACAGTCCCGCAAGCACCGACAGAATCGAGACTCCGACTCCGAGAAAGATAGCCAGCACGAGCGCGACGAGGAAGATGAGCGTCACGGCGCCCAGCCGTCGCCCCACCAGGTTCAGGGATCGACGCAGTGCAAGTCCGACTCTCGAGTCCTCTCGGGCCAGGTCGACCTGCGCCAGGTTGGTCCACAGGACCAACAGGATCGCACCGAAGGCGAGCGGGATGGAGCTGCCACAGCCAATCCCGAAGGCAGCGGCCGCTCCCCACTGCTCGCCACCAAGCACCGTCAGACCGAACACCACCACCACCACGAGTACCCAGAGCATCCCGATCGCAGCCATCAAATTGAGTAACCAGAAGTATCTCCACAGAAACCGCCCGCCCCATCCCCGCAGGTCCCGGCCGCTGAAGGTCCGGAACCACTGCCACCCACGAGATCTTCCTTCGGGCGCTTGACGGTCGCCGGCCATGAGTATTCCGAGAATGCCACCTTGGAAGAAACAGTAGACCAAAAAAGCCAAGAGCCATATGGCAGATGACACTAGAAACGAGGCGCCCAGCAACATCCAGGCATCCGATCCCCGATTCATCAGTTCTCCTGCATGCGCGAGAAATTCCGTCCACTCGACCTCTGAGGTTGCCAACCAATCGAACGAGGCGAACCCGAGGACCCCTAGAGGCGGGGCGAAGCCAACCAGAATAAGGCCGGCCGTCAGGAGGCCCTGCAACCAGGAGACGAACACCAGCTCCCAGTTGGCTCGCAGATTGGTGACACCGCGTTGAAGGCAGCTGACGGCCGAGAGTGCCATTGCCGAGACCGGAACGGATTTCAGAATCGGTGCTTCTGCATCTGGACTTCCCGCCGAAAATCCTCCGCCTCGATCGCCACAGGTCGGGCCATCTCATAGAGCCTGCTCAGGAGGTTGGGCGAGATTCTGGAAGAAAGGAGCTGGAAGCTGGAGCTCGACGGAGTCCGATCGAGGTGGTCATGCGGCGTGGTGGCGGACTCCGACTCGAGTCGAAAGTTGGTGGTGAACAGGGTCGGCAGCCGCTTGGTATAGCGACTGTTCATGATCAGGTAGAGGATCTCGTTGACCCAGGGGGTCGGCTTCTGAGCGCCCAGCTCGTCGAGCACCAGTACCTCGGCATTTACCACCGGGTCGAGGACGTCTCGCTTGGACTCCGGTGAGCCCGGATCGAAAGTCGATTGAATTTGATGAATGAGCGCGGTGAAGTCGACGAACAGGCCCCGCACGTGGAAGCGCTCGATCAGCGATTTGAGGACCGCCACCGCCAGATGGGTTTTACCCACTCCAGGCGAACCGATATACAGGAGTCCCGTTTCCGTGAAACCGCCTTCCGGCTTGAGGAATCCGTCGAGGTAATGTTGGCTGACAGTCTTGGCCTGCAGCAGCTGATCCTTGGCTGCCGGGCTTGGTGCGTTGATGTCGAAGTTCTTGAACGAGCAGTTTCGGTAGCGGGCGGGAATCCGGGCCGCCTCCAGGAGGCGCGGCCCAAGGTTCTGGAATCGGCAATCACAGCGCCGGGCGGTTCCCGCTCCGCTGTCCTGCTCGATGACCCATCCCCTACCTTCGCACTCGGGGCAGATCTCTTCTTGTCCAGCCTCCAACTGCATCCAGGAATCGTAGCATGGGGGCTGGGCCAGAGAGGCCTGTCAACGGCGTCTCGACTCGGGGGGGGAGGACGAGCGAGAACCCCGGCGACGCCGGGTATCCTGATCGGAGGTTTCCTGGTTCTCGAGGTTCGCTCTGGCCAACGGCCCCCGACCTACCTGGACCAACGCGTAGCGGCGGTCCACTCCGGTTCGACGATCCAGGATCTCCTGCTTGACGAAAGCCAACAGGCGATCGACCTCGATCTGCATGCCCTCCATCTGCTCGCGCATGTTGAGGATCACTTCGACCCCGGCGAGGTTCACTCCCAGGTCACGCGTCAGGGTGAGGATCGTCTCGAGGCGGCTCAGGGTCTCATCATCGTAGAGGCGGGTATTGCCTTTGCTTCGTCGCGGCGCAATCAGACCTTCCCGCTCGTAAAGGCGCAGCGTCTGTGGATGGATCTCGAAACGCTCCGCCACAGCGCTGATCATCAGGTACTTTCGCTGGCTCTCTCTTCGCGGCATGAGTCGATCTCCAAGGGGTGATCCGCACCCCATCGCCATCGGCCAACTCGGCTCAGATCGGCGATGGGGCTCGGACTCATCTTCAATTCAGTTGACCCAGCTGCTCAGTTGGCCTCGTCGACGTCCACGAACTCGGCATCGATGACTTCCGAGTCGTCAGCTTCGGGGCTCGGCGGACTCTCTTGCGCCGCACCTTGAGCTCCCGCCTGAGTGTCCTTGTACATGGCCTCGGCCAACTTGTGCGAGGCCTCGGTCAGGTCATTGACCGATTTCTCCAGGGTGGCCAGGTCGTCGGACTCGAGGGCCTGCTTGGCCTCTTCCAGCGACCGCCCCAGATTGGCCTGATCCTCGGAGCCCAGCTTGTCCTTGTGCTCCTCCATGGTCTTCTCCGTCGAGTAGATCAACTGGTCGAGTCGGTTCCTGGCCTCTACCCGCTGCCGACGCGACTTGTCATCTTCGGCATTGGACTCGGAGTCCTTCACCATGCGCTGGATCTCATCTTCACCCAGGCCACCAGAACCGCTGATGGTGATCTTCTGCTCCTTGCCGGTACCCAGGTCCTTGGCCGACACATTGAGAATGCCGTTGGCGTCGATGTCGAAGATCACGTCGATCTGCGGCACGCCTCGGGGCGCTGGCGGAATACCCACCAGGTGGAACCTGCCCAGGGTTCGATTGTCCTTCGACATCTCGCGCTCACCTTGCAAAACGTGTACCTCGACCGAGGTCTGACTGTCCGCCGCGGTCGAGAAGATCTCGTTCTTTCGCGTCGGGATAGTTGTGTTGCGGTCGATCAGCTTGGTGAACACCCCTCCCAGAGTCTCGATACCCAGGGACAACGGGGTGACATCCAGGAGCAGGACGTCAGTCACATCACCTCGCAGCACACCGCCCTGAACCGCGGCACCGATCGACACCACCTCGTCGGGATTCACACCCTTGTGCGGCTCGCGACCGAAGACTTCCTGGACCACTTTCTGGACTGCCGGCATGCGGGTCTGGCCGCCGACCAGCACCACCTCGTGGATATCGCCCGGGCTCACGCCGGCGTCTTTCAATGCCTGCTTGCAGGGCTCGACGGACCGCTGAATCAGGTCCTCGACCAACTGCTCGAGCTTGCTGCGCGTCAGCTTGATGTTGAGATGCTTGGGACCCGAGGCATCGGCGGTAATGAAAGGCAGGTTGATCTCTGTCTCGTGAGCGCTGGAGAGCTCGATCTTGGCCTTTTCCGCCGCCTCCCTGAGGCGCTGGACAGCCATCGGATCCTGCGCCAGATCGATGCCCTGGTCCTTCTTGAACTCCACCAGCAACCAATCGATGATCCGCTGGTCTATGTTGTCACCACCGAGGTGGGTGTCGCCGTTGGTAGCCTTGACCTCGACAACTCCCTCTCCGACCTCGAGAATGGAGATGTCGAAAGTGCCACCACCAAAGTCGTAGACGGCGATCAACTGGTCCGTCTTCTTGTCCAGGCCGTAGGCCAGAGCCGCAGCAGTCGGCTCATTGACCAGGCGCTCGACCTCCAACCCAGCGATGCGACCGGCGTCCTTCGTGGCCTGCCTCTGGGCATCGTTGAAGTAGGCCGGGACGGTGATCACGGCCTTCGTGACCTCCTCACCCAGATAGTCCTCAGCCGCCTGCTTGAGCTTTTGCAGGACCATCGCCGAGATCTCCTCTGGCGAGTACTCCTTCCCCTCTACCTCGATGCGCACGCCACCGTCCTCGTCGGTGACCTTGAAGGGCACCATCTTCATCTCCTCGCTCACCTCGTCGTAGCGACGACCCATGAAACGCTTGATGGAGTAGATGGTGTTCTCGGGATTCGTCACGCTCTGCCGCTTGGCGACCTGACCCACCAGACGCTCACCGCTCTTGGTGAAAGCCACCACGGACGGTGTCGTCCTGTTGCCCTCGGCATTCGCGACCACCTTCGGCTCGGTACCTTCCATCAGGGCTACCACGCTGTTGGTGGTACCCAGATCGATTCCGATAATCTTGCTCATCCGTATTCCTCCTGACGTTTCCTGCAATTTCAGTGGCTTTGCGCCGGTGAATCTTCCGGCAATGAGCCAAAATTCGATTTCAAAAGCTTAGCGGAGCATTATCAACCCTCCGCTCACTATATCTTACAGTTTTTCACTAAGATTTATTCCCGGATATAGGTATCCGGGCGAGAGAAACCTCGAAAAGGGTCTATTCCAGCAGTACGAGCGGGGTTACCGGCTCAGTAGGAGGAGTAATGAACTCGGGATCCAGGAGGAAATCTCCGGTGATCGGCTCCGTCCTGGAGCTACCAGGCGCAGGATCCCCCTCTCCCAGGGGATAGACCAGATAGCTGGCAATCTGGGCTGCGTAACCCAGCCGACGGCCGGCAGGATCCACCATATCGGACCCGACAAGGGATCCGTTGGAAGCGAGCTCCGATAGCTGCTCGGGAAACTGACCTTGCAGTAGAAACCAGGTTTTGGCGGCCCGATCGACTTTGAGATAGGCAGCCGAGGTCTGCTCGTCCAACAAGGCTTGGCGTAGCCCTCCTTGCCACGGGAATGGCAGCAGGAATCGGCCCGGGTCGTTCAGCACGATGACGAGGAGTGCGCCAATCAGCCCGACTCCGAGGGCAAGATTCGGCCTGAAACGCCACCGATCTTCGGTGTCCTGCACCAGATCGGCCCGAGAGCGCCACCACTCGCCAGCCTTCGTGGTGAGCTTCGAGATCTTGAAGCCCTTCGTATCGCCGCCTTCCAGGTCAGCCAACCACGGGCTCCCCGAGGCCAGATACTCAGCAGCGTCGTGGTCCACCGCCACGGCCCGGCCGCCCTGCTGGAGAACATAGAGGTCGAACAGGACCCTGTACTGCGACAGACCGCTCTCGATGGACACTTCAGCGGCGGACCGGTCTCCATTCAACCAGTGCAGCAAGTCGAGAACTTCACTGCCCTCCTCCAGATCCATCTCGAATGGAAACGCCTGCGGAGCGGTTCCGTTGACCTCGCCATCATCCACCGTCGAAAAGATCGACTGAGGATTGGGTACTCTTCCTGGCAGCGGCCCGGCTGGGCCCAGGTCCTCAGCCGCACGAATCAGCAACTCCTCCACCGCAAGGGGACGGATGCCTCGTTCGAAGGCGACCTCTTCGACCCGGTAGAACCTGAACTCACCGCTCGACCAGGTCAGTACCTGCTTGCTGAGCTCGAAGACTCGCAGGCGCAAGATCTCCAGCAACTGATCGCGCTCGAGAAGATGGCGGTCCACCAGGAGATCGATGAGGCGTCCTCCACCCCCCTCGTGCTCTGCCGTCAACTCGTCGAGCTCATCCTGCAGGACTAGTCCTCTCTCGGTGAGAATCTGGCCCAGGCCCTCGGCTTCACTCTGATTCAACGAGTCGGCCGATACGATTTCGCCAGACTTGAAGGTGACCCCGACGGTACCGTCCTCGTTCTGGATCGTCAGAACGCCGGTGCCCTGCTGCCGACCAATGGTCAGCAACACATCCACCAAGCCCCGTACCTGAACAGGTTTCTTTCCGCTCATCGTCACATCCTAGGTCCGCAGCCGCAATCCTCTGCCCACCAGATAGACCATCAGCAACAAGACCGAGACCGCCAGAAGCAGCGCTCCACTGGGTGCGAACAGAATCGGCTGGCGGTAACCCAACTTGTCGACGAGCGGCAGAGTCAACAAGGCGATCGGCAGCAAGACTGCCAGGAAGGCGCGCAAAGGCTGCCCCGCCTCGGCCTCGGCGTATCCCGGCAGCAGCATGTTGAGCCAGCGCCCGCTGCCATCCCTGTCCAAAGAAGATGCGACTGGCCTGCTTCCCCGACCTCGCCGAACGATCAGGTACAGACCCGCGGAAATAGCGAGGAACGCCAGGGCCAGTGGCAACGGTAGGGTGCTGGGCCACAGTGCCGACCATCGGGAATCCGCCTCGCCACTGCGCCAGACAGAACGCAGCTCGGCGCGCACCTCATCCGACCTGCCGATACCACCGCTCAACACGATGATCTTCTCGGTGGCACCGAGACTCAGCCACCTTCCCACCCCAGCACTATCCAGGCTCCGGGCGGTTTGTAGCTCGCGAGCCGCCTGGCTGAAACGGTAGTGATCTGAGTAGATCTGGCTTAGATTGAAGTGAGCGGCAGCAGACGGCCCATCGGTCGAGGTGGCCTGCTGAAAGTACTCCACCGCCTGAATGTGGTCGTTGACGTAGTAGAAGCAGGCTCCGGTGTTGTTCAGGGCAGTCGTGTTGCGGGGCTCCTCTTCCAGGACATCGAGATAGAGGCCTCGCGCGAGGTCCCACTCGCCAAGTCTGCAATAGAGATCTGCCAGAAGGTGGTTTACGGCATTGCTGTCGGGAAGCGCGGCCTGCAGTGAGGTGAGGTCTCGCAGCAGTGTTCCTTTCAGCCGACCTTCTTCCAGATTCTCCATCGAGACGGTCGCGGGGGCCAGCTCGATGCGCACCCTCTGCCGTTGCTCATTCAGCAGCAGAGGCGTCACCCCGAGGACCAGCCAGAGACCAATCAGAACCGTCCTCTCGGCAACCGAGCCGTAGCTCCACAGGAGAATGGACCAGTAGACCACCAGCCAAAGCAGACCGGCCGGGAGCAGGACCGGCCACAGCAGGAAAGCGACCGTCAACACTATCGCCATCGGGCCGGGTAGAAAGCGTTCAATGAAACCGAGCAGGTCGTGCTGCAGCTCGGCGCCACGGGTAGCCATCAAGAGCCCAACGAAAATCGCCCCGCTGGCCAGCACCGCAACCAGGATCCACAGCGCGACATTGCTCAACCAGAGGGAGCGATAGAGCGGCACTTTGAGGAGTCGCGAATAGGCTCTCGCCGTCCACCGCACTGCTTGCGTATACCTACCTGCCTGCCGCGCCACGCGGGCGGCGGCAAAAGCGACCTCGGGCCGGTTCGGGTCGAGCCTCTCGGCAGCCCTCAGGCACCAGGCTGCGACTTCGAAGTCTCCCTGCGAGGCGAATTCGACGGCTCGGCCTGCGGCTCCGAGGCTGAGATCGGGAAGCCGGCCCATATCCAGCCGATCGGCGTCGGCGAGCAACGAACTGAGCGCTGCCTCGGCGCGATCGGCATCGGCCTGGTAGGAGGCTGCCAACCACTCCAACCATTGATCCTGCAGACTGGCAAAGGCGTTTCTCGACTCGAGGCTCAACTTCAGATCATCGGCGACCGATTGCTCGATCGCGGCACTTGGCCTGGCCGCGCCGAAGGCAGCCCACAAGAGGCCTATCAGAACCAACCAGCGGCTCCTAGCTGCCAAACCGGCCAGGGTCGCTCGCGCAGCGCTCACGAAGTTGTCTCTCGGGCTCTCATGGTCCTATAGGTCCGTCACTCGATGAGCCTCATCCCCGTTTCTGGACGTAGCGCAACCTCAGCTGATACAGCAGATCCTCCAGAAACGACTGCTCCTGCGCCGTCAGATTGCCGGCCGTCTTGTTCTTCAAGATCTCCAGGAGGTCGATGTGGAGCCGTGCCATGTCGAGATTCTCAGCCGATTCGCCGCCCGGCAGCTTGGCATCACCGAGGTAAATTGCAATGGGTTGTGCCACCATACCCACGAGGTCGAAGAAGGACAATTCGTCCGGATCCTCGCCTCCGAGAGGCATTTCGACCGGGCCCCCCTCGGGCTCCTTCGCCGGTGGATCCGCGGGCTGGGCAGGAGCTGCCTGAACCTCGTCGTCGGTTGCAGGCTCATTCTCGGCCACCACCTCGGAAGCCGGTTGTGCATAGGCATCGCCAGCTGGCTGTGCCTCGGCGGCACTTTCCTCGAGATGCTGAAACTCGTTCTTCAACTCGCCGTCCGACGTGAACATTCGTTTGTCGGTTACCTTGATTTCGTCGTCTGTCACTGCTGCACACTCCCCTTGTCGACAACCCTTCCGGAGGATTCTCAGGTCAAATCGCCTGCTATCGTAGCAAGGACACTCTCGACGCGAGAAACCCCTCTACCACGTTATTCTACGCATCAACGGCTGAAGGTCTAATAAAAGACTTCACGCTCGAGAAAACAGCCAGTGGATCGATCGCACGAGGCGAACTGATGAATGAAACCAAGAATCCAATTGCCGACCTGTCAGCTCTGGTACGCAGACTTCGTGGACCCGAGGGGTGTCCCTGGGATCGCGAGCAGCGTCTGGAGGACCTTCGCGCCTATCTTCTGGAAGAGGCCTACGAAGTCGCCGCCGCCATCGACTCGGGAGACTGGGCCGAGCTGAGGGCCGAGCTGGGCGACCTCCTCTTCCAGGTGGTCTTCATCGCCTGCATGGCCGAAGAGCAGTCGGCCTTCGACCTGCAGGAGGTGAGTCGAGAGATCGAGGCCAAGATGGTGGCGCGTCATTCTCACGTCTTCGGCTCGGAGCGGTTGTCGACTGCGGCCGAGGTCCATCGCGCATGGGAAAGGCGCAAGCTCTCCGTGAAATCGGCCTCAGTTTCCATTCTCAGAGGCCTCCCCGACGCCATGCCGAGTCTGCTAACCGCCTATCGCATGACCCAAAAGGTGGCCGGAGTCGGCTTCGACTGGCCCGACGCGGCAGCCGTCTTCGACAAAGTGGATGAAGAGCTGGAAGAGCTGCGCCAGGAGATCCAGGATGGGGATGCGCGCGAAGCCCGACAGGCGGCGGTGTCCGAAGAAATCGGCGACCTGCTGTTCACGATCGCGAATCTGGCGCGCCACTTGGAGGTGGATCCCGAAGCGGCCCTGGCCAGCTCCAACCGCAAGTTCCGCCGCCGCTTTCGCGCTGTGGAGGAAGACCTGGGACAGAACCGATCGGGGCTCGCAGGTGCCACGATCGAGGAGATGGAAGCCGCTTGGCAGCGGGTCAAGAGGCAGGAGAAGAATCTTTGACTGCCAGATCCCGCAGAATCGTCTCGAGATACGGCACTAGTGTTTCGGCCACCCGGCGATGGCCGGCCGAGTTGGGGTGGATGCCATCGGCCAGATTGAGCTCGGGCTCTGCCGCGACACCTTCCAATAGAAAGGGGACAAGCGGCACTCCCAGCTCCTCGGCCAAACTTGGGAAGACGCCGTTGAAGAGCGCGGCATACTCGGAGCCGTAGTTGGGCGGCACCATCATTCCCGCCAGCAGCACCCGAACGCCCGCCTCCTGCGTGGTGGAGATCATCCGCCTGAGGTTCTCTTGCGTCATCTGAACCGACATCCCTCGAAGACCGTCATTGGCGCCCAACTCGAGAACGACGATCTGCGGGTCCTGCCTGAGGATCCAGCCCAAACGACTTACCCCTCCGGCGGTCGTGTCCCCACTGACACCCGCATTGGTTACCTCGACGTTCCACTCGAGCTCTCGCAGGCGCCGCTCGACGATCATCGGGAAGGCCTCGTCTTCATCGACCCCGAGACCGGCGCTCAGGCTGTCGCCCAGGAAGGTGATGGAGATCCGTTCCCCAAGGTCGTCAGTCTCACTGGCAATCACTTCAGCGCTCTTTTCGGACCGGCTCGAGCTCGTGACCTCCGAGAGGTCGCCAACAGGCTGATTGCACGCCATCAGGAGAACGATCACCAACAGCTTCGATCCTTGCCATCGCACCTTCATGACCACGCATTGTAGAACTTCAGGGCGCCTGCCACACCATTGATAGAGTGCACGGCGTGACTGTTGGCATTCATCGGTGGCAGGTGATTGTCGGCCTCGTCCTGCTGGCGGGCTGCTCTGAGACCAAGTCGACCTCCCCTGGGCCGGTCGTCTTGCTCGGAGTGGACGGCGGATCCTGGAACGCGATTCGGGAACTCTGGAGCCGCGGCCAGCTACCGCACCTCGCCGCTCTCGCCGAGCGTGGCGTCTCCGCCCAGCTGCAACCGGTGGCGCATGCCTCACCAGTCATCTGGACGTCGATCGCCACCGGCGTCGAGCCCTCGAGGCACGGCATCCAGGGATTCACGGTGCGAACTCCTTCTGGAGAAGCGCCCGTCTCTTCCGTCGACCGGCGGGTACCAGCCCTCTGGAACATGGCCTCGACCGCTCAGCTCCGGGTGGCTCTTCTGGGATGGTGGGCCTCCTGGCCAGCCGAGACCGTCAATGGCATCGTCGTCTCCGACCGGATCTTCAGGGAGAACAAGGCCCGCTTCTACCCGCCCGACCTCGACCCAACCCTCTTGACCGAGGTTTCGCGACCCGATGCAACTGCTCAGAGTGCTGATGATGTCGTCACCCGAGGTGACCGCCTGATGGCCTCAATCGGCCTGCAGTTGGCGAGCGAAGACTTCGACCTGATCATGCTCTACCTGCGGACCGTCGATATCGAGAGTCATCACCATTGGAAGTACTTCAGACCACAAGGCTTCGAGACGGAAGTGGATGAGCTGAGCCTGCAGCGGCTCGGTACCCGCATTCCCGACGCCTACGCCGAGGTGGACGGTGTCATCGGAGCGTTGGTTGCCCGCGCGCCCTCCAACACCAACTTCTTCGTCCTGTCCGACCACGGCTTTCAGGCATCCAAGGGAGAGCGGTACCGGATTCAACTACACCTGGATCGAGTCCTCGAGCACCTGGGATTTCTCGTGCGGGACGACAAGCGGATCGACCCCGTCGAGAGCATTGCGCGAACCTGGGGCTCGCCTCCCTTCACTCGCACGAAGCTGATTCGGTTTCACCCTTTCGAGCGCCCTAACGAGGACGCTCGGCCTGACGACCCCGCCGCCACGCGACACCGTCTGGAGGCTGACCTGGAGCGGATCACCTATGAAGACGGCTCGCCGGCGTTTCGCTTCCGTGACCTCGAGGCCAACGAGCGGTCCCGCGGCGGTGACATGGTAGTCATCGTCCGATATCAGGGAGTATCACCAGCGCTATATCTCGACGGCCAACCCATACCGGGCGCCATTGGTCGGGTAGAGGAAATCTCGGGGACCCATTCCAAGAGCACCGAGGGTGTGTTTCTCGCCGCCGGGCCCGATATCGACCCGACTGCCGACCCCGTCAAGATCCACAGCCTGGACATAGCCCCAACTCTGCTCTACGCTCTTGGGCTGCCCGTGGCCGAGGACTTCGATGGTCGAGCCAGAACCGAGATCTTCCGGCAGCAGTTTCGCGATCGATTCCCGCTGCACACGATCCCCACCTGGGGGGTGATGGAGGCGCGCGACTCTCCCGAATCGCAATCCGACGAACAGCTGCTCGAGGAGCTGCGGGCGCTCGGCTACCTGAACTAGATCATGAGCTCCACCCCCCGTATAGAGCTCCGGAAGCTCACCAAGATCTTTCGCTCTGGTGGCGCCGATCTGCCAATCTTGACCCATGTGGACCTACAGATCGCAGCGGAGGAATCCGTCGCCATCCTGGGACCGTCTGGTTCGGGCAAGTCGACGCTGCTGGCTCTCGTCGCTGGGCTGGACAGGCCGACCTCCGGTGAGATTCTCATCGACGGGCAGTCGATTCAGACACTGTCGGAAAGCGAACTGGCGCTGCTGCGCCGGCACAAGATCGGGTTCGTGTTTCAGTCTTTTCAGCTGCTGTCGAACATGACGGCCTTGGAGAATGTCCAACTGCCGCTCGAGCTGATAACCGACGCGCAGCCTCGAGACAGGGCTGCGGAGCTACTGGACTTGGTGGGGCTGGCCGATCGCGCTCACCACTACCCCACCCAACTGTCGGGAGGCGAGCAGCAGCGGGTGGCACTGGCTCGGGCCTTCGCGCCCCGCCCGGCGATCCTTCTGGCCGATGAGCCGACCGGCAACCTCGACCGCAGAACGGGCGGCACGGTCCTCGAGCTGATTGCCTCGCTCCGTCAGAGATTCGGCACGACTCTCGTACTCGTGACCCATGACAGCGCAGCGGCCCAGCTGGCCGACCGCCGGCTGGCCCTGGAAGACTCTCATCTGGTACCGGCCACGAGTCAGACCGATGGGCTTCTAGCTCCCTCCTGATGAACCCCTCCCTCTACCTTCGACTGCTGGTCCGAGAGTCTCACGGCTCACTGAAGAGGTTCGCATTCTTCGTCGCTTGCCTAGCGGTGGGGGTCGCCGCCGTCGTCAGTGTGGCCGGGCTATCGGCGGCTCTGGCGGAGGGCGTCCGACGAGAGGCGAGGCAGCTGCTGGCAGCCGATCTCACAGTCTCCTCGCTGCAACCACTGCCAGCCGATCTGGGCGAATTCCTCGCCCGCAGGCCCGGACTGCAGATGACCGAGGTGAGAGAGCTCGTGACGATGGCGGCAGTAGCGAAGAGTGCGGGCCGACCTGGGGCCAGCCAACTCGTCGAGCTCAAGATGGTGCAGGGCCAGTACCCCTTCTACGGTGTCCTCGAAACCGACCCGTCGGGCCCCCTGGGACTTATGCTGTCGGCCGAGGCTGCGCTGGTGGCACCCGACCTGCTCAGCCGGCTGGCGCTGCGGGTCGGGGACGAGATCCTCTTGGGAGGCCGGGCCTTTCGCATTGCTGGCGTGGTCCATTCCGAGCCCGATCAAGGCTCGGGGCCCTTCAGGCTCGGGCCGAGAGTACTGGTCAACGGCGACGGGTTTCGGCGAGCCGATCTCGACCGGCGCGGTAGTCGGGTCTTGCACCGCCTGCTTCTCAAGCTGCCATCAGAGACGGACTCCGAGGAGATTGAACGGCTCGCAACAGAGCTGCGTGACCGGGTGGGTGAATTCGACGGCATCCGGGTGCGGACTTACAAGGACGCGCAGGAGACTCTTCAGCAGGCCATCCAGCGAGTCGAGAGTTTCCTCGGCCTGGTCGCTCTCCTGTCCCTGCTTCTGGGGGGACTCGGGGTTGCGCAGACGACTCGCGCCTGGCTTGCCAGTCGGATCGATGCCATCGCCATCTATCGCTGTCTGGGTCTGCGGCCCAACGACGTCACGAAGCTCTATCTCGGACACGCCGTTGTCCTGGGCCTGGCCGGCGGCATTCTCGGAGCGGTAGCAGGTATCCTGGCTCAGCAACTGGTGCCGACGCTGATCGGCGACCTGCTACCGGTCTCCGACCTGGCCTGGTGGAGCCCTGGGGCCGTTGCCAAGGGGATCGGACTGGGAGTCGGCCTGGCCCTCTTGTTCACCCTGGCGCCCCTGCTCGCAACCCGCAGAGTCTCGCCCCTACGAGTGCTGCGCAAGGACGTGGAACCGGTCGCGCAAGGGCGGGCAAGCACCTTCCTTCTGTCTGGAACTCTGTTGCTGGGGATCTGGGTGGCGGCTGCTCTGCAGGCGCGAGACGCGATACTTGGCACACAGTTCACGCTCGGTATCGTGGCGGCAGCCGGCCTCCTGGCACTGGCGGCCTTTGTCCTCATGCGATCTCTGGCACCGCTCGGACGCCGACTCGGACCGGTCTGGGCACGACACGGAGTCGGATCTCTGGCCCAGCCCGGAGCCGCCACTTTGGGCAGCGTGGTGGCGGTCGGCCTCGGAGTCATCCTCGTGACCGCTTTGGGATTTGTCGAAAGAGGCCTGTCCGACGAGCTGCGAGGGGACTTGCCGACCTCGGCTCCAACCGCTTTCTTGATCGACATCCAACCCGATCAGTGGCCCGGGGTGGAGCGGCTCCTTCGAGAGCAGGGCTCCACCAGCATCGACTCGGTGGCAGTGGTGACGGCGAGGCTGCGAACCGTCAACGGCAAGGCGGTCAGTGAGCTGGCCGAGACCAGCTCGGACGACGGTGACCGGAGATGGGCGCTGACTCGGGAGCAGCGGCTGACCTACCTGAGAGAGCTGCCAGCCGACAATCGCATCATCGAGGGCGAGCTCTGGAGTGACCCCGACGCAGCGGAAGTCAGCGTCGAGGAAGGATTCGCCGCCGAGTTGGGGGTCGAGCTCGGTTCACGCCTCGGATTCGACATCCAGGGCATGCCCCTCGAGCTCTTGGTCACCAGCATTCGAACTGTGGACTGGCGGACTTTCGGAATCAATTTCTTCCTGGTCGTCGAGCCGGACGTGCTCGAAGACGCGCCCCAGGTTCGGATCGCCACAGCTCAGTTTCCACCGCAAGCCGAACAGGTGACACAAGACCTGCTGGCTGCCGAGTTCCCCAATGTCACGCTGCTCAAAATCCGCGAAGTGCTCGAGAAGATCGCTCTAGGCCTCGAGAGAATGACCAGCGGGGTCCGCTTTCTGGGCAGTTTCTCCATTCTGGCCGGCATCCTGATCCTGGCGGGAGGCATCAGTGCCGGATCGGTGCAACGCGGCCAAAGGGTTGCGCTGTTGAAGACTCTGGGCATGACCCGACGCGAGGTCGCCGCGATGATGGCCACCGAGTACGCGCTGATTGGCGGCGTTGCAGGTGCCATCGGCACTGCAGGCGGGGCACTACTGTCCTGGTTTGTCCTGACCCGCAGCATGGAGCTGCCCTGGCAGCCCTACCCCTGGCTCATATTGTTGTCGCTCGCATTGACTGTGCTGCTGACAGCCCTGACTGGCATCGTCTCCAGCTGGGGGGCCCTGCAGCGTCGGCCGCTGGAGGTGCTGCGGGCCGACTAAACGGGCCGCCGACCGACGACGCGAGTCTCAGGCCACCTCTTCGGCGGCCTCATCCTCTCCGGCCAGCAACTCGAGTCCGCGCTGCAGCGTGCGATCCTCGATCTCCGTCTCATCCTCGGAAGCAGGGCGAAACACCTCACCAACGACCTCGTCCGGCACCAGGCTACTCGAGATCGGCTCACCGTCCGGCCCGGTGTAGTAGGCATCCGTCAGCAGGAGGCCCGAGCCGTCTGAAAGCGGCACCAGCCTCTGATGACCGGCCAGACCGAAGCTCCTCTGCCCTACCAACTGGGCATCGGAGCGCTGATGCAGGACAGCAGCGAGAATCTCGGCCGGACCCTGAGTGCCAGCATTGACCAGCACTACCGTATCTCCCGTCCAGGACTGAGCCTGGAAACCCTCGAACCGCACCTCGGCACCCTCGGCACTCTGCAGACGGCCCAGCTCGCCGCTGGCGAACAGACCGGCAATGGAATAGGCACCTTCGCTGCTACCACCTGCCAGCCCTCGCAAATCGATCAGCAGCTTGTCTTCGCCCGACTGCCTGAGACCTTGAAGCATTTCTCGCACTGCCTCGACGGTCTCGGCCTCGATTCGGCCGAGGCGCAGCACAGCCAGGCCGTCGTAGTCCTCTAGAGCCGGCCCGACCGTCTGATAGGTCTGGAGTTGCAGAGTCAGCTCCCTGACCTGCCCACGGCGAAGAATCTCAAGGCTCAGCTCGGTTCCGGGCTCCTGAGCCAGAACCGACTGCAACTCCCAGAGAGGAATGCCTCGTGTCGACCGACCATCGATCTCGGCTAGGATGTCGCCTTCCTTCAGGCCGGCTTCCGCCCCGGGGCTGCCCGCGTCGACGGCAATCACAAAGGCGATCCCCCGCTCCTTGCCCACCGTCAAGCCACTATGGGCTGGCCCAATCCCGCGGATCCTCTCGTAGGCATCGATCTCGTCAGCCGGCACGAAGGTCGACAATGGATTCAGCGCATCGGTCGCGCCATCCAGGGCCCCGGCCAGCAACTCGTCGATCGAGGTCTCCTCGACATAGGCTCGCCGAATCAGGGACATCACCTCGGAAAAGACGGACAGATGCTTGGACAGGGCATCGTCGTCCGCCGGCTGGTCCGTGGCGGCTCGGGACAGGGTCCCGAATATGACCGGCAGCAGCACCACCAGCGAGAGAAGAAAGAACAGAATGCGGCTTCGGCTCATGGGGAATCCTCACCTGATCCCGGTCAGCGCAACCATTGCGCTGGGTCGACCGGCCGGTTTTCTTCGCGTATCTCGAAGTAGAGAGTGTCTGTGGCGATGCCGATGACCTGGCCCAAAGATAACACATCCTCGGCGGCGACCTGGAGCTCCCCGAGGCCGGCATAGAGAGAAAAGACACGGCCCGGATGGTGAACGACAGCCGTCAGACCGTAGCCCTGGAAGGGTGCCGCAAACAGCACTTTGCCTGGAAATATCGCTCGCACCTCGGCGCCAGGCCGGGTCGCCAGATCGAGGCCGTTGTGAGGCACACGGGTACCGTAGACAGGATCGAGCCGCGGGCCGAATCCCCGCTCGATCCTGGCCTTGATGGGCCAGTCCAGCACGCCCTTGAAAGTCTGCACCGGCGTGCCGCCCAACGGAGTCGGTGTGCGCCCATAGAGGAAGTCCAGGAAGTTCGACAGCTTGCGTTCCTTGTCGCTCAACTCGGCGGTCTGAACGGTGAGAGTCTGACGTTCCCGCTCGAGGCGGGCCAGCAGTGTCCTCTGTCGTTGCTGAAGACGGCCGAGCTCATCGAGTCGCGAGGACTCCCGACCCAGCCAGCTCTCGACATCCTCCCTGTGCTGTGCCAACTGCTCCTGCTGGAAGGTGAGCTGGGTGTGCGTATCGAGATAGGAGTTCAACAGCTCGCTGTCCCGCCGGACGAAGAAGCGCATTTGTCGGATGCCCGGCAGCAGGTCTTCGGTCGACCGAATCGACAGAAACAGCCTCAGATAACCCTGCTGGCCCATTCGGTACAGATCGGCGAGGCTTCGCTTCAGCTTGGCACGAATCTCGTCGAGCGAAGCCTCCAGTGTGGCAACTTCTTTGCCCACCTCCTCGAGAGAGTCCGCCGCCAGAAGGCGAGCCGTACGCGCTTCTTCGACTCGCTTTTCCTGCAGCTCGATAGCTACGACGGTCTGGTTGACTTCGCCACGCAGGCCCTGCTCCTCCTGGCTGACCCGGTTGAGCCGCGACTGCAGCACCATGATCTGGTCCCGGATGGCCTCGAGCTCGGCCTCCCTGTCGGGGACTTGAGCCGTCGAAGGAGTGCCCCCCGACACAACCCAGGACTGCACGACCACCAGGCAGATGCACAACTTCCTGAACGGCCACTTGCGAAGAGCAAATGAGCGCCGCCTGTCGTGGGGGCTATTGAAGCTGCAAGAAGGCATGTCGAGCGCTGAGCTCCACAGCCTGGTTAGGGTTCGCCGGGGCGAGCCCGGCTCCCGATCAGTCCGCGAAGCTAGCGACTGCCTCTTCCTCGTCGTCCAGCACCTCGAACACTGTCACCAGCTGGGTGATCTGCAGAATGTCCTGAACCTTGGGCGGCAGGTGCAGAAGTCGCAGTGCTCCGCCGCGGTTGGTCACCGAGGTGTAGGCCGAAACCAGCTCGCCGATACCCGACGAGTCGATCGTGCTGACATCTTTCAGATTGACGAGGATCTTGGTGGAACCCGCCTCGAGCGCTTCGTGGACCGCCTCGCGAAGCGCCACATCTCCCACGCCGATCGTGATCTTGCCCTTCGGCTCGAGAATCGTGATGCCTGCTCGGTGTCGGGCCGGAATCTTCATTGTCTTTCCTCCTCTTGCTTAGCGGAATTGGATCGCAACACCGCCAACCCCTTGCGCATTTCCAATACGGTGCCGTTCTCTGGCTGAAAAGTGTACTCGATTTGATCCATGTACTGCTTCATCAGCAGTAGGCCTCGGCCGTTGCGCCGCAGCAGATTCTCGGGCTCTAGAGGATTCGGAACTCCATTCTCGTCGAACCCGACGCCTTGATCCTGAACACGGATCAGCAGATCGCCATCGTCGATACCCAGCTCTACCCTGACCAGCTTACTGGCATCACCCTGGTTGCCATGCTTGATGGCATTGGCCACAGCCTCTCGGATCGAGATGCCGATCTGGTGCGCATCGTCATCGCTGAGCTCCAACTCGGCCAACGAGGACTCGATCGCGATATGGACCAACTCGACGTTCTCCAAACGGCTCTCGACCTCTACATGCACCTTGAGTTCCGACATCATCATGAGTGTAATCCGCGGCGCAGTCTAGCAGATGGACCGCGACATCAGAATCCCAGAGAAACCAGAGTTGCCGCGATCGGTATGGGAATCTCCGGACCGCCCTCTTCGAGTAGATTCAGGGCCCACGGGATGATGACCAGCAGCTGCAGAGAATCGAACAGGGTATGTGCAGCGATCGCCGGCCAGATGTTCTGGCGCCAGATCACGAGGGACCCATAAATCAAGGACAGAAGAGTAATACCGATGAGCATCAGAGGCTGCTCGTAGCTGGCATGAGCCAGGACGAAGAGCGCCGTGGAAAGCGCCAGCCCGACGCGTGGTTGTAGGAAACCACGAAAAAAGGTCTCTTCCACGACGCCCGCCGAAAGGCTGACCAGCAAGCGCACCAGCACGGGCAAAGCCGCTATCCAGGGCACCACCTTGGGTGGCTCGGTCGGCAGGAGGTCGGCACCCCCAATCCACCAGATCAACAAGCCGAAGGTCGTGAGCACCATCAGGACCGCGACCCAGGCTCCGACCCCAACCACCAAACCGATACCGATTTCGCGCCAGATCGACGAGGCCCTGAAACCGAACTGAGCGACCCAGCCATTCCTGCCATCTGACCCAGATCCGGGCACGCCAGCGAACCCCAGGACGTACCAGATCATCAAGACCAGCACGAAGAGGAAATGAAGGAGGAACAACTGGGGAGTGCTGACTGACGACAGATCGATCTCGGTGGCCTGGCCCAGGGTCGCCAAGGGAGAAAAGACCCCGATCCAGAGTACTCCCCACAGGCATGTGAGGGCCAGGCTGCGCCGCGCGACGCCCAGCTTCCAGGCGCGGCTTCCGGGTTGGGTCGCGCCACCGAATCCAGGTGGCAGCAGGCCTTTGCGCCAACACAACCGATCGAACAGCAGGGTCGTCAGCAGGGCCAGGACTGCCGGTGTGGCAAACCTCAGCACCGACAAGGTCGCGGCCTCCGAGAAACTCGGCAAAACATAGATCGGCATCTTACTCCAAGCCGCGGGAAGCCGCAGCCAGCGTGCTATCATGCTTGGCACCCCGGTGTTGGCTCGCCAGGGTGAACCCAAAGGCCCTGTTCGACCACCTTTCAGCTGATGGAGACCTCACTTGAGCCGCTTTCCGGGCGTTGATTTTCTGGATTTCGAGTCTCTTCTCAGCGACGAAGAGCGCCTGGCGAGGGACACGGTCAGGGGGTTCGTCGAGGATCGAGTCAAGCCGATCATCGAAGACTGTCATCGCGAGGCTCGCTTCCCCGTCGAGCTGGTCCCAGAGATTGGTGCCCTCAACCTCTTCGGAGCGAGCTTCGACGACTATGGTCTTCCCGGGCTCAAGGGAGTGGCCTATGGGCTCATCATGCAGGAGCTGGAGCGGGGTGACTCCGGGCTGCGAAGCTGCGTTTCCGTGCAGAGCGGCCTGGTCATGTACCCGATCTACACCTTTGGTTCCCAGCAACAGCGAGATCGATGGATTCCACTCCTGGCATCCGGTGAGGCCATCGGTTGCTTCGGGCTTACCGAGCCCGACTACGGCTCCAATCCGAGCGACATGCGGACCACGGCTCGACGGGATGGCGACGGCTGGGTGCTCAACGGCGCCAAGCAGTGGATCACGAACGGCTCGCTAGCCGACGTGGCGGTCGTCTGGGCCCGAACCGAGGAGGGTATTCGGGGATTCCTGGTCGAAAAGGGGACTCCCGGGTTTACGGCCCGCGACCAGCATGGCAAGTTCTCCCTGCGTGCTTCAGTGACGTCCGAGTTGGGATTTCTCGATTGTAGGATACCCGCCGAGAATCTCCTCCCAGAGACGGAGGGAGTCAAGAACGCTCTGATGTGCCTCAACCAGGCCAGATACGGCATCGCCTGGGGAGCCCTTGGCGCCGCCATGGAGTGCTACTACACGGCACTCGAGTACACCAAGCAACGCGTGCAGTTTGTCGGCAGACCGTTGGCCTCTCATCAACTCGTGCAGGAGAAGCTGGTCTGGATGGTGAGCGAGATCACCAAGGGACAGTTCATCGCCTACCAGGCGGCGCGACTCAAGGACCTGGGTAGACTCAAGCACTACCATGTCTCGCTGGCGAAGCGAAACAACGTCTGGGTGGCTCGAGAGTGCGCCCGGCTGGCTCGAGAGCTTCTCGGCGCCAACGGGATCGTCGATGACTATCCCGTCATCCGCCACATGTTGAACCTCGAGTCGGTGTACACCTACGAAGGCACCCACGACATCCATGGCCTGGTGATCGGAGAGGCGATCACGGGGATCCCTTCCTATAATCCACCTATCGAGAACAGTTGAGCCCGACCGACATCGAGCGCAGGAGGCTTCTCATGTCCGTAGACACCGATTTCGAACTGGCATTTATCAAGGTGACCGAAGAGGCTGCAGTGGCCGCCGCCCAGACCATGGGTTGGGGCGATCGCAACGAATCCGATCGAGTGGCGGTCGAGGCGATGCGCAAGACCCTCGATGAGCTCGACATCGCTGGCCGGGTAGTCATCGGAGAGGGAGAGAGGGACGAAGCTCCGATGCTCTTCGTGGGCGAAGAGGTTGGGGCCTGCAAGGGACAGGAGGGCGCGGTCGGGGTCGACTTCGCCGTCGATCCGCTGGAAGGAACCAACCTGTGCGCCTTCGGCACTGCCGGTGCGATTGCCGTCATGGCCGCTTCTGAGCGGGGCGGCCTGCTGCATGCCCCGGATATCTACATGGACAAGATCGTCGTCGGGCCGACGGCGCGGGGCAAGATCCACCTCGATGCGCCCGTGGCCGAGAATCTCAGGCAAATCGCCGACTCCTTCGACCGCGACATCGAGGACTTGACGATTGTCGTTCTGGAGCGAGAACGCCACCGCCAACTCATCAGCGATATCCGTGACACCGGAGCGCGGATCAAGCTGATCGGCGATGGCGACCTTTCCGCCGGCATCACAGCGGCCGTGCGAGGCACCGGAGTCCACGCTGTCATGGGCATCGGAGGGGCGCCTGAAGGTGTCATTACCGCGGCTGCAATGCGCTGCCTGGGGGGTGAGATCCAAGCCCGGCTGACGCCGCTCGACGACAAACAGCGGGCAAGGGCAGACAAGCTGGGCATCACGGACCTCGAGAAGATGTACAAAACCGAGGAGTTGGCTCCGGGCAACGATCTCCTCTTCTGCTGCAGTGGAGTCACAGACGGTCAACTGCTGCGCGGTGTGCGCTTCTTCGGCCGCGGCTATCGGACTCACAGCCTCTACATGTCGTTGTCGAGAGGTCTCATCCGATTCGTCGATACGATTCACCGGGAAGACGTCCACACGCCTGTACATTTCCGGTAGAAACCAGCCTCCTGGCAGGCTGTTGCGGGCTCCACCCGAAGGTGACTGCTTCCACTGAGTGGCGTCGCTATCCGTGACTATAATCGGGCGGGCGCAGTGGCCATGAGCATCACAGGCAACCTCAAGACGATGGAGCTCGCCGAGCTTCTGCAGTGGCTCTCCCAGGGCCGCAAGAGCGGAACTCTGCACATCAACAACGGCAGGGTCGAGAAGAGGATCTTCTTCGAGGAAGGAACGATCGTCTCATCAGCCGCCACTGACCCGAAGGAGTACCTCGGGCACTTCCTGGTCAGCCATGGGTTCATCGACGAGCTCACTCTCGCCAAAGCCATGGAGATGCAGGAAGAAAACAAGATGCTACTAGGCAAGATCCTGCTGACCATCGGCGCTATCTCTGAGACCGACCTGGACAGAATGCTCCGCTTGAAAGCCGAAGAGAGCATCTATCAGATCTTCACCTGGACGGAAGGAGAGTTCCGCTTCGCCGATGGCGACCTGCCCGACTATCACATGTGGCCACTGTCGCTGAGTGTCACGGCGGTCGTTCTCGAGGGTCATCAGAGGGTCGACGAATGGAAGCAGATCCGCGCCAGGATTCCCAACAGCAGCGCGGTGCCGGTGGCGACTCGAGAATTGAGAACCGAGCAGAGCGATCCCGGTGTCGACAAGATCCTCGCCCTGGTCGACGACGATCGAACCATCCAGGAGATCGCTTTACAGACTCACTCCGGAGAGTTTCACGTCTGCAGGGTCCTGTACGAGCAGATACGGGCGGGCGCCCTCAAGATCGTACGACCCCGCCAGTTGAAGGCAGAGGCACCGCCAGCGCCACCTCCGCAGAAAGTCAATGATGAGATCGTCGATGTCGACGCCTTGCTGCGGGTTGCGGAACAGCACATCGAGAATCGCGAATTCGCCCGAGCCATCCGACACCTGAGAGCCGCACAGAACCTCGAGCCCGACAGCAAACGCATCAAGCAGACCGTAGAAGCGGCTGAGCAGCGCATCGTCATCGCCATCCGACAGGACGGGATCGACATGAAGGCGGTGCCGCTGCTCAACTGCGACCCTACCTCCCTCGATAGCCTGGACATCTCGCCCCAGCAGGGATTCATCTTGACGCGAGTCAACGGCACCTACGATATCCAGACCATCCTGAAGATCACCCCAGTGCCACCTCTCGAAGCACAGGTGCTGTTCTGGAAACTGCACCAGGCCGGCCACATAAGCCTGGAATCGCCGAAGAGCTAGTCTCTCCAGCGAGTCGGAGTTCTTTGCTACTTCGACCAGGGTAGCGGCCGCGATACGTGCCGATTGCCGTGAATCGCGTAGCGCAGCTGCCAGTCTGCCGCCTCGCCAGCGTATGCGATACCGATCCGCGGACCGGTGACGACAACCTCCGGGGGTGCCGGCCCCCCTTCCGTGATTCGAAGAGCGCCGCGCGTCAGTGGCGAGCCGTCGAAATCTCGATCGATGTTCAACGCCTGGCAGAGCTTGCCGGGGCCTCCGGCCAAATCGCCACGGCGAGGGCTGCGACTCAATCGTCGGTGCTCGAGCATCGTCGCGGCTCCAGCTATCGGTTCGCCGGCGCGCAGCAGAACGGCATCTCCGTTCCCACTTCGGCCGGTTACGACATTCAAGCAGTAGTGCATGCCGTAAATGAAGTAGACGTAGGCGACTCCCCCATCTTCGTAGAGGCTCTTGTTGCGCTCGGTCCGGCGACCCTGCCAGGCATGACTCGCCCGGTCTCGAGCTCCCAGATAGGCCTCCACCTCGACGATGCGCAACACCAGACGCTCCTCTTCGAGATCGCGCACCACAAAGCGACCCAGAAGTTCGGCTGCCACCTCCTCTGCCGGTCGTCTGAAGAAGCGCGCGGGAAGGGTTCGAAATCGCCCCATGACACGGCCAAGTCTACATTCCGAGACAGTTCTATAATCACTCCATGACACGGACTCTCTTCCCCCCCCTTTTCCAGGACCTCCCACCAGATCTCGGGGAGACCTACAACCCCGACGCTCCCTGGGATCTGCTCGGTCAGACCCTGGACGAGGCCCTGGCGAACCTGCCTTCCAGTGCAATCGACAGCCCTTTGTCGCCGGAAGTCCACCTCCTGGGAGATGGCATCGTCATCGGCCGCGGTGCTCGCATACAACCGGGTGCTTTCATCGAAGGGCCCATCCGAATCGGCCACGACGTGGTGATTCGCACCGGAGCGTACTTGCGAGGCGGAAACTGGATCGGAGACAACTGCGTCGTCGGTGCCAACACCGAGGTCAAGCGGTCCATCTTTCTGCCTGGAGCCAAGGCCCCGCACCTGAGCTACGTCGGGGATTCCATCCTGGGCAGAGGTGTCAATCTCGGTGCCGGCAGCGTGCTTTCCAACCTCAGACACGACGGACGACAAATCGCGATTCCGATCGGCGACTCCCAGCTGCCCACGGGTCGACGCAAGCTCGGCGCCATCCTGGGTGACAGGGTCCTGACGGGATGCAACTGTGTGCTCTTCCCGGGCGTTGTCGTGGGTCGGGCCAGCCAGATCTATCCCGGTGTCCAGCTTCGATCTGGGGTCTATCCAGCCGGTTGCCTTGTCAAACTCCGTCAAGAGCTCGAGATCGTGCAACTCCGGACCGACTAGGGCCTTCAGGAACCCGGGAGGCCGAAGGGGGGGCTGGGAGGCCTACTCCGACTCGTCGAGCGGTCGCTTGACCACGACCAGGGTCTGGTCGTCCTCCGCCGCCGCCCCGCTGCTGAACACCTCGAGCCTGTCGAGAATCGCCTGGATCACATCTTTGGCCGATCCGTGTCGATTCTCCCTGGCGACCTCGATGAGACGTTCGAGGCCGAACTCCTCAGCCTGACCTCCCGCCTCACGACCCATGCCCTCGACGATTCCGTCTGTGTAGAGGACCAGCAGATCCCCTGGCCGAATCTTGACAAAGCCTCGCTCATACGTGGCGTCGGGAATCGGACCGAGAACGATCCCACCTCTTTCCAGCAGCTTCTCCTTGCCGTCGGCGGCGAGGCGGAACGGGGGCGGGTGCCCGCAGTTGACGTAGACGAAATTGCCGCTGGCCTCGAGCTCGCCGTACACCATCGAGACGAATCGACTGGTCAGGGTGCTCAGATGGATGATCTCGTTGAGGCGCTCCACTACGCGCACGATCTTGTAGTCGCGAGACAGGCCCATGCGCAGGCCCATGTAGATGTCCCGGACCTGCAGCGCCGCCGGCAGGCCGTGCCCCGAGACGTCGGCGATGGCCAGCCCCATGATCTTGTCGGTCATGGAGATGAAGTCGAAGTGGTCGCCGCCGACCCTCTCCAAGGGAATACTCCGACCACAGATGTCGAAGCCCGCGAACTCGGGGTTGCCTCGAGGCAGGATCGAAGCCTGGATTCGGCGCGCATCACGCAGCGCATCTACCATCCGCTCCTGTCGAATCTTCTGGTTGATGCTGTGGCGCAAAATGCTGAGAGAGAACAAGATGCTGCTCTTGTCGTAGCCCGGGGCCACATTGAAGGAAAGGATGTAGTCCTTGTCCCCCACTTCGATCGCTACGAACTGCTGGACTCCGAGGTGTGCTTCCAGCTCTCGATCCAGCAGCGGATCATTCTCCTCCATGTAGAGAGTTCGCTTCTGGATCAGCTCCCGGATCGGCCCGTAGTCCGCCGGGACTCGCAACCCCACCGGCACCTCCTTGGCTTCTCCAAACGTACCCTGGAGAACGAACTCATCACCTTCTCGCCGATAGATGCGGCCACCGTAGAGCCCGAGCGGATCCTTGAACTGTGAGATCGCGGCATCCGCGACCATGTGGACCGTCGCCGCCACATCGTCGGCATCCTCGATCGCCTCGACCAGATGCTCGACGTTCTTGATCAGGCGGTTGTAGTCGACGATTCTTGGTTCATTTGCTGTCACTGCTTGCCTCTCCTCGAGCTCCCTGGCTCTCAGCCTTCATCCACCAACACTCGCAGGATTCGATCCTGCGCCTTCTTTGCCCCCCAGTTGCCGGTGGTTCGGTTGCAGAGTATAGAGAAGGCATAGGTCTTACCCGACCGTCCCTTGGCGTATCCGGACAACGTCGAGACTCCCAAAAGAGAACCGGTCTTGGCGAAGATGTTGCCACGGTAGGGCTCATCCGACAGGCGGTCCTCCCACCGCAAGCCTTCTTCACCGCTGTAAGGCAGGGTGAGAAGGAACTCCCTGCCCTTCTCATGTTCGAACATGTACTGCAGAACCGTCGTGAGCTGACGGGCTGAAAACTGGTTGTCCCGGCTCAACCCTGAGCCATCGGCAAGCCGATACTCGCCCGGCTGGATCCCCACCCTCTCGAGGAATTCACCGACCACCCGGAGCCCGGCCAGCCAACTGCCGCTGCCGCATAATCGCGCCCCCAGGACCTTCAATAGACTCTCGGCAAAAAAGTTCTGACTTCGCTTGTTGATCACCTCGGTGGTGGTCATCAGGTCCGATCGGTAGCCGGTGACCCAGCGCCACTGGCCCGAGGGCAGGCGCATGGTGGGACGCAGCCCACCCACCAACTCGACGCCCTCCTCCTCGAACGCCGCCTTGAGAGCCACTCCGAAATAGCTGACCGGGTCCGGCACTGTGACCCAGCTCTCGACCGGAGCGGCCTGTCGGTATACCGACCCGGAGATCGACAGCAGATCACTGCCGTTGCGTCGATCGACCACCACCATGTGTCGCCTCGAGGAGTCCACCGTTCCAGCCGTATTCTCCACGCGCAGGACACCCAGATCCGGAATCAGCTCGACCCGGGCCGGCTCTCCCACCGCTGTGCCGGGCGACACCCGCACGAGAACACAGTTGTCACTGAAGGACAGCGCTGCGACGGGGGCTTCGTACCACCGGTGTAACTGGTCCCGAGGCCAGTCGGGATGGACTAGCGGCGGCTCGAAGAGACCGGTCACCAAGAACATGTCGCCTTCAATCCTGTGAACCCCGAGTCGCTTGAACTCCTGCGCCCATTGCCGGAAGACCGCCAGCGGATCTCCACCATAGTGACGGCCGGAGATATTGGGATCGCCTCCACCCAGTACGGCGACATCTCCCCGCAGCTCGCCATCACCGCGCTCACCACGCCATAGAACGTTGGTCTCGAAGAAGAACGCCGGGCCCACGGTATCGAAGGCTGCCGCCGTGGTGAGGAGCTTGGTATTCGAGGCGATGATGCGCAGTTGATCGGAGTTGTAAGAGTAGATCTCCTCGCCCGAGGCGAGCTCGACAACATGCACGCTCAACTCCGAGGAGACCTTCCTGGCTGCCTTGACCGACTCATTGAGTCCCGGTCGAAGCTCTGCTTGCGCAATCGTCGACAGCGCCACGAGTAGAAGCAGCGCTGTGCAGACCACGCTGGTAGCCCAGCGAGTTCCTGGAAAGTCCTTTGACTCTGTGAGCATGTCTTCCTTCTTGCCCGTCTGCAAACCGAATCATGCAGTCACGAGAGTATCTCCCGCGGAGCTACCGCGCTATGAAGGGGTCGACCCTGGAAGCCAGAAGGTGGAACTATGGCCCGCTGCCCTTGAGATATCGATAGAAATCGCCGTCAGTAGACAGCAGTAAGAGTGTCTCTGGATCGACGGTGGCCTCGAAGGTTTCCATGGTCTTGAGGAACTCGTAGAAACCCCGGGCCTCTGCCGACTGGTTGTAGGCTTTGGCATAGATATCTGTCGCCTCGGCGTCTGCGCGGCCTCGGATGCCCTCGGCCTCCCGGTAGGCCTCCGATTGAATTCGCTTCAGCTCCCGATCCATGTCGCCCAGGATCCCGGCCTTCTCGCCCTGACCTTCGGATCGAAAACGCTCCGCAATCCGGCGGCGCTCGGAGGTCATCCGCTGATAGACATCCTGCAGGACCTGCTCGCCGTAGTTGATTCGTTTGAACTGCACATCGAGCACCTCGATGCCGAGGTCCGAGGTCCTGGCCTGACCGGCCTCTAGAACCTGCTGTCGGATGTCCTCCCTGCCCTCGGAGATCTCCTCCAGATGGCCCTTCAGCTCGGGCATGGCCTCGTCCACCTCCGGCACCCGATTGGTGGAGCGAGTGACCTGCAGCAGCTCATGCTTGGCGATGGCGTTGCGGGTCTCGCCGTCCAGGATGTCATCGAGTCGCGACTGCGCACCCATCTCGTTTCGCAGGCGCTGGAAGAACAGTAGCGGATCGCTGATCCGCCAACGAGCGTAGCCATCGACCAGGATGAAGACCTTGTCCTTGGTGGGCAGCTCGGCGACCGCGCCTTCCCACTCCAGGAATCGCCTGTCGAACCGATGGAGCTTCTGGATGAAGGGAATCTTGAATTTCAGACCCGGCGTGACAATGGGATCTCGAACCGGTTGACCGAACTGGGTGATGATCACCTGCTCCCACTCGTTGACGACAAAGGCAGCGTTGGCGAACACTATGACAAGTAGCACCAGAATCACGATAGGAGCCAGACGTGTCACTGGCCACCCCCTTTCTGGATGGTCGTGCCATCCAGATTCATCAGTGGGAGCACCCCCTCGAGCTCTTCATCCAGGATTACCTTTCTCCCGGCTTGGGGCAATATCTTGCTCATGGTCTCCAGGTAGATCCGAGTACGGGTGACCTCGGGTGCCTTCCGATACTCGGTGTACATTGATTCGAAGCGCGATGCATCGCCCTGGGCCCGATTGACGCGATTCAGGGCATACCCTTCAGCCTGCTGAATCGTCTGGCGGGCTTCGCCCTCGGCTCGCGGAATGATCTTGTTGTATTCCGATTGCGCTTCGTTGATCATGCGCTCGCGCTCTTGCTCGGACTGGTTCACCTCGTTGAAGGAGGGCTTGACCGGATCCGGAGGATTGACATCCTGGAGCACGACCTGCTCTACCCTGATGCCGGTTTCGTATTGGTCGCAAAGCACTTGCAGCTCTTGGCTGACCAGATCCTCGATCTCCTGCCGACCGACCGTCAGGACCTCATTGACGGTCCGATCACCTACGACCTTGCGCATGACCGCTTCACTGAGGTCGCGGAAGGTCTCCTCGACCTCTCGCACCCTGAAGAGGTACTTGTACGGATCGACGACCCGGTACTGCACCACCCATTCGACCACGACGGCGTTGAGATCACCGGTCAGCATGTTGGACTCGTCCTGCAGACCTGCCGTGGTGAACTGACTCCGAACGCCAGGCTCCAGCGTTCGGAAGCCGAACTCCTTCTTGAGCTGGCGTTGCACGGCGACCTTGAACACCTTGTCGATCCCGAGGGGGAGCTTGAAGTGCAGTCCGGGGTCGTTGATGCCACTGAACCTACCCAGCCGCACCAAGACGCCGACCTCCTCCGGCTCGATCGTGTAGATGCTCGAAGACATCACTATCAGGACAATGATCGCTATCACGACGATTCGAATTCCCCCCGCCGGCAGCTTCGGCAGCTTCGGCATCTTGGGAAATTCGACAACGGTTCTTCCTGGTCCATCGTTAGTAGGCATGACCTGGTCAGCGTAACCCAGGTCCCCGACCGTTGCAACAACGATCGAGCCCTTATACTGCGCCAATGCCGCCGCGCTTCGATTCCTCGAATCTGATCCTGGAGCTCTCGGTCGGCGATCTGGTAGACGCCTCTCTAGCGCGTCACCTCGGGTTCGCGAACCGCGGAGGCCACGAGCGGCTCTGGCTGGGGCAGGCGATCCACAGCCGCTACCAGGAGGCGGCCCTGGCTGCGGACCCCACCTACCAGCGCGAAGTGCCTGTCTCTGCAACTTTTGAGCATCGCGGTTGGCAGATCTCCGTTTATGGCCGAATCGACGGACTCAGACGAGATACCGACCAGACGACGGTCGTCGAGGAAATCAAGTCCCTGCGCCGAGGCTCACGACCTTCGGCCGCACTGCGAGAGATCTACGCCAAGCAGGCCCTGCTCTATGCCTGGATCCTCAGGCGAGGTGGTGAAACGAAGGTCGCAGCAGAGCTGGTATGGATCGAGATCGGCACCGACGTCGTCGAGCACGAGCCCCTGGACTTCAGCTTCGCGGCGATGGACGGCGCCGCACGAAAGCGAATCAACGCGCTGCTCAGGGAGTTCGATTCCCAAAAGGCGTCTTTGGCGCGGCGGCGCGTAGCCGCCGACAGGCTCACGTTCCCCTATGATGCGCAGCGGCCAGGGCAAGAGACCATCCTGGAGTCAGTGGAGCAGGCACTGCTCCAGGGCGATCATCTTCTTGTCGAGGCTCCGACCGGCATTGGCAAGACCGTGGCAGCCTTGCTACCGGCCCTGCGATATGCGTTGGCCAGCGACAAGAAGATCTTCGTGCTGACGGCCAAGACACTGCAGCAGGAGATGGCCACCCAGGTCCTGAAGCTCCTCACCCCTGACGACAATGCGTTTGCCTCCTTGCGACTTCGCGCCAAGGCCAAGATGTGCGCCAACGACCAATTGCTCTGTCACGAGGAGTACTGCCGTTTCGCCAAGGAGTACTACTCCAAGCTCCATGGATCGGGTCTCGTGCCAGAGCTGTTGGCGGAGGGCGGTCTTCTGCTACCCGATCGAATCTTCGACAATGCCAGCCGCATGGAGGTCTGCCCGTTCGAGGTGAGCCTCGAGCTGACGTCGAAGGTCCAGGTAGTGGTCTGTGACTACAACTACGCCTTCGACCCCTATGTCGGCTTGAGCGATTTCCACGCCGAGAACGACTTGAGCAATACGATCCTGGTGATCGACGAGATTCACAATCTCGTCGGTAGAGGCCGCGACTACTACAGCCCTTCACTCTCCTCCCGGCAGGCTCGCGTCGCGCTCGAGTTCATCCAGAAGGGAACCGATGCGGTCCATCGGTCGGCGGCCAGACTCTGCCGCGAGCTGGCTGACCTCATTGATCGCACTGTCGACGTGGCGCTGGAAGATGCACCAGGACAGGCACGAGCTACTGAAGCGCAATTGCCTGAAGCCGATCTCTGGGCCCTGCGGCCGGCCTTCGACGAAACATTCATCGACTATCTGGAGCACCGCAAAGAGACATCGAGCTTCCGACCGGACGACCCATTCGTGGACCTCTACTTCACCCAGCTTCGCTTTCTCGACGGTCTCGTGCTGTCGACGGGCGAAGCTTTCAGTCACTGTGTCGAAACCGCCTCAGAAGGCGGAACCTTGAAGGTCCTCTGCAAGGATCCGAGCGCATTCCTGGGCCAGGTGCTGAATCGGACTCACTCCGCCATCGGCCTGTCGGCGACTCTCTCTCCCACCGAGTTCTATCGGGACCTCCTGGGCTTCGATCGGGAGCGAACCAGCAGCCTGTCCGTGCCCAGCCCATTTCCAGATGAGAACCGACAAGTCGTGATCGACGACAGCGTGGCCACGCTATGGCGCAAGCGGCCCGAGAACTACCCCCGCATCGCTGATCGTCTAGCGGCCTTCGCTGAGGCGGTGCCCGGCAACTGCCTCGCCCTGTTTCCGAGCTACCAGTTCCTGAACGAGGTAGCTCAACGGCTCGGCCTCGAGGGCAAGCGGGTACTCATCCAACACTCTGCAGGTACCGATCAGGAGAGAAACGAGATTCTCGAGAGTCTCCGTTCAGCACTGGCCGGAGACGTTCTACTCATGGCCGTGGCCGGAGGGGTCTTCGCCGAAGGCGTGGACTATCCGGGCGACATGCTCAAAGCCGTGGCGGTCGTCGGCCCCTGTCTGCCGGCTGTCAGTCTCGAGCAGGAGCTTCTGAAGCGCTACTACGACGAGCGCTTCGAACGCGGTTTCGAGTACGCCTTCGTGGTTCCGGGAATGACCCGCGTCGTCCAGGCCGCCGGTCGCCTGATCCGATCTGCCGGAGATACCGGGGTTATCGCGCTGCTGGACGAGCGGTTTCTGCTCTCGCCGTATCGTGATCATCTTCCCGCGGACTGGCTCGCGAATGAAGGTCCAGAAGGCCTGATAGGGGTGCCAGGGCAGGTGGCGACGAAGTTCTTCTCCTCTCCTCCTGGGCGATCTGGATCCTCGGAATCGGAGTCCTGAGCCCGCCGCCCTGCCTGTAACGTTTCGGATTCCAGAAGGACCAAGGGATCAGGAGGGTCGTTCCCCTTCTCCCTCTTCCCTCCTAAGTGGCCCCGCTCCGGCGGGGCCACACCTTTTGAGGCCCGATACTCGGGCCGAAGTCTTGGGGGGTGAGGCGCTCGGCGAAGTCGCCGACCGATCCTTGAGGGCTTGAGGGTTGAATCGTCCGTCGCTTGCTCCGGCCGATCCTTGGGGGCTTGGGGGCCAAGGGGTCCTGCACTGACGACCATCTTCAGGTGGAGGTTCGTTCGGGCACCCAAGGGGTCCTGAGGTCTTGGGGTCTTGCGGTCTTGGACCACCGACAGTGAGAGGACAAGCACTGAGGGTTCGGCGTGGGGACCTCCAGGGGGTTGGTTACTGTGGAAGGGAGGATAGCCCCCTGGGGGCCCCACGTCGGACCCTCCAACCACGGTCTCATTCCCAGGACCCGGGACCCAAGTCCCAGGACGGGTGTGAGGGCGGGACCGGGCGCCTCAACCCTCGCGGCCCGTCCCCTCGGGACGTTGGCCGCTTCGCGCTACCACCAGCTGTAGCCGATGCCGAAGTAACCCTGCACGGGATCGACCGTGAGATGTTGAAAGTTGGAGTCTCCCTCCAGCGCCAGGAACAGATACCTCACCTCCAACGAGGCAAACCACGAGCTGTTCTGCCCGAAGGGAATGTCGACGCCGCCGTTGAACCCCCACGACAGCTCGTCGTCGTACTTGACCTGGTAGTTGAGGTTGTCGAGTTCGCTGAAGTTGAAGGTCGACGAGCTGTAGCCAACCCAGGAAACCAGGACGCCGGCATAGAAATCGACCCGCCCCTCCGGCGTGAAGTGGTAGTTGCCACCCAGATTGATCTGCCGCATGTCCACACGGTCATCGGAATTCGCCGTCCGGGGACCCTGCTCGGCTTTCAGATTGGTCTTCATGTTGGCGAAGGTGAGGCCGCCCCAAACACCCATGTTCGGTCGGAAAAGATACTCGACCTCGCCATTGAATCCATTGCCACCGTCAGTCCAGAACTTGTTGAAGATCGGTGGAGTCCGACCGACAGGGTTCTCGAACGTCACGGAGTCCGAACCCGGCCAGACATGCACCAAATGGCCGCGTGCGATCCAGTTGTCATACTCGTCCTGCGCCCAAGCTGTGGCGCCCCCCGCCAGCTGCAGCACCATCAGGGCCAGACCCATTGCCACTGCGTACTTCATCTTCCTGAATTGATCCATCGGATTCTCCTTTCCATATCCATACTTTGTCGCAAAAGTTCGCGCAGACTATCAAGCTTCTACGCCTCTTTGTCAACTTTGTTGCAAAGTTCGAGCCGAAGTAGGCCCCTAAGCCCCTAAGCCCTTCCTAGGGTCGCCGGTCCCGTGGCTTTCTCGGCAGGCCTTCTGGCCTCCGATGGCCGGAACGGCCTCGTTGTTGGAGGCGCTCCAGAATTTCGAAGTAGCGCTTCTCCTGGTCGGAATCCAGAATCTCACGGCTCTCCAGGACGTTCTCGACGAATACCCGATCCAACCGCGAATAGGCTTGGCCCATCTCGTCGATCAGCCCGTCTACTACTGCCCGGTCCGGATTCTCCGCCATCAACTCTCGTCGCAACTGCCGTCGCAGAGTCTCCAACTCTTCACGGCTCTCCATCATCCCCTGGAAGAAGTCGGTCTGGATCTGGACGAAGGCGTCGCGCTTCTCACCCTCGAGACCGAGGTGATTGGCGGCTCGCTCGACAGGCGGTGGTCCCTCTTCCCTCGGCCCTCGATCCCACCGAGCGGGCTCGCGCAGGCGATGGGTGCCGATCGTAGCCAGAACACCGAGATTGACGCCGACAGACAGCAACAAAGCGATCCACAGCCAGATCGGTTTCATGGCAGATCCTCCTGCACGAGGTCGTCAGACGACACGCTCATTGTTTCCCAGTAGACCTCGGCCTGTGTGAGCTCGACAGCGTCCCAGGCAGTCCAGTCCTCAGATTCCGATGGGCTTACCAGCAAGGCGCCCACGAGAATGCCGCCCGCCAGGGCTACGGCCGCAGTTGCCCGGGTCCAAAGGGGGGTAGAACGACCCAGGCCTACGGCTCCGACCGAAGGCCCAGTCACGGCCTGGCGGACGACGCGACTCGTGAAACTCGGATGCACCGACTGAAGAGGCGGGAGGTCGAGGGAGTCCCAACGCTCCTGCAACGCAGCGAACTCCTGTCGCAATTCGCCCTCGTTCTCGAGACGTTGCCGAATTTCTCGAGCCTTCGATTCGGAGAGCTCGCCCACCAGCAGTCGGAGCAGTTGTTTTTCCGTTGTTCGATCCATCGTCGTAGCCTTTATCTAGAAACCCCTGAGGCGGCAGATTCCTGCGCCCCTTGAAGACGGCGCATCGCCCGAAAGAGGCGACTCTCAACTGCCCCCTCCGAGATCCCCAGGATCTCGCCGATCTGTCGATATGGTAGACCTTCGAATCGAGCCAGGATCAAAACGACCCGCTGGCTCTCTGGCAATGCCTCGATCTCCTGGCGTGTCTTCCGCCAACGACGCCTGCTCTCCAGTGTGGCCAGGGCGTCCGGCGCATCATCCGCCGGGTCCAGGTTCGCGCCCTCCCCTTCGGGGTCGGGAGTCAAAGACAGGAACTGAGCCAGCTTTCGACGCCGGATCCGATTCAGGCAGTGATTCGTGGCCACCCGATACATCCAGGTAAACAGCTCACCCTTCGGCTCCAGCGAGCCAGCCCGGCCGTAGGTCTTGAGGAACACCTCCTGGGCGGCGTCCATCGCCTCCTCGCGATCACCCAACAACCGCTGGCAGAGTCCGACCAGGCGATCCTGGTGGCGCTCCACGAGCCGCCTGAAGGCATCTTCGTCCCCTTTAGCCGTCAGGGACAGAAGCTGCCAATCCGAAACGCTGGTTTCGTCCGAGAGAACGTTCGGCATCACCACATTCGTGAAACCCTCGACGCGGCCAAACCCTGCGCCTCGCCGCGACCTCCCCATACTTCTACCACGGACTCCGAGCAGCCGGCCTGGTCAAACCACAACCAGCGACCGGCCTCGCACGCTGCGGCCTAGTCAGAATCGGTATTGAGATGACGGAGGCGGTACTTGTCCAGACGTCCTTCGACCAATCGATGCACACCGATGCGCTGCAGCTCCGAGCTCAGGACCAGAATCTGGTTGGGGCTCAAGGGATGCTCCTTGTAGATTACCCGCAGCACCTTCTTGAGGGCGGCATCCAGCTCGGGATCGAACCCGGGTGTCGAATCTGGCTCTCGCTGTTCAGTCACGGCTCTCCGCAGACTCGTGCATCTGCTCTGGATCGTAGTTGTAGAGCAATGAACGGATGGTCTGCGCTGGAGCGACCTCGATCCCTTCTTCGTAGGACCACATGTCGATGGTCTCCCAGGGGCAGTAGCGGGCGCAGAGCTGACAACCGATACAGCGCTCGAGGTCCACCTCGACCAGCTTCATGAAATCGGGGTGTTCGGGGCCGGCGACAATCTCGATGCAATCGACGGGACAAAAGGCGAGGCAGGCCTCGCAGCCCGTACATCCCGTCTGGTCGATGACGGCAACCTGTTTCGGGGCGCGGGCTCGAGGCGCCTTGTCGACCTCGACCTTGTAAGGGTAGGGAAACGTCTCAGCCATTCTCTGCCGACTCCTCGAAGGTGCCTCGATTGTGAGCTCTGAGCTCGAGTTGCCGCACTCTACCAGAAGGTGCTCGTCTGTGTGACGGCTCGACGCCCCCCCCCCGCTCTGCGGGATCCAGCACACGGCTGGCCACTCCCCATGGCAGAATCGAACTGATGCTGGACTCACGGATCGCCCGGTACGTTGCCGATCCGGCAACCGCGAGCTTCGAGGAGTTGTCCCTGGAAGCTTTCGCGTACCAGTTCGAGCGAGTCGAGCCTTTCCGGCGGCTCTGCAGGAAGCAGCAGGCCGTCCCCTCCACGATCGCACAGTGGCGCGACGTTCCCATGGTCCCGGCGCTGGCCTTCAAGACGCTCGATCTCGCCTCGGTGCCAGCCGAGGAGACTTTTCGCAGTAGCGGGACGTCCGGCTTACAGCGAAGCGTCCATGGGCACGGCTTCCCCGATCTCTATCGCACGACCATCGACGCCAGCTTCCCCGCCGCCTGCCTTGGCACCTTGGACCGACCACCGATGCTCTCCCTGATCCCGGATCGATCTCAGGCTCCCGATTCCAGCCTGTCGTTCATGATCGATCACGTGCTGGCAAGCTACGGCGCTCCTGAGAGCCTGACCGCATTCGGTGGCCGTGGCCTGGATGCCGCGAGAGCCCGGTCGTTTCTGGCGGCCCGTCAGCGGGATGGCCGAGCCACCCTCATTCTGACGACGGCTTTCGCCTTGGCAACCCTCCTGGAGGCCCTCGAGCGGTTCGACTTGAGATTTCGATTGCCCGCCGGCAGCGTGGTCTTCGAGACCGGGGGCTACAAAGGCAGGACCCGAGAGCTATCGCGTCGCGAGCTCTTCGAGCGTTTGTCCGAGAGACTCGGGATAGGTGCCTCCTCCGTGGTGCGGGAGTATGGAATGACAGAGCTCACGAGCCAGCTCTATACCGGAACCCTCGCAGGACGGGATCCAAATCTGTTCCTTCCACCCCACTGGGTAAGATGCCGGGTCCTGGAGCCGACGACTCTCGTCGAGCAGCCCCCCGGCGAAGAGGGCCTGATCGCCATCTTCGACCTGGCGAATCTCAGCTCGGCCGTGCATCTCCTGACGGAAGATCTCGGAGTCGCACAGGATGGCGGCCTGCAGCTGGTTGGGCGTGCCGCCGGGGCGGAGCTTCGGGGTTGTTCGCTGACGGTGGAAGAACTCGGTGAAGGTTGAGCCGCTCGCTGGCGCGAGGGCTCGAGGGTGTGGGGGCGTAGGGGCGTAGGGGCGTAGGGGCGCAGGGGCGCAGAGGCATAGGGAGCCCAAGCCAGATGCCGCAGAGCCGAACTCGACCGTCGAAGAGAACAGAAGATGATTCATGACGCCGCGCTACCTCCAGGCATCCGGCCCTCGTCGGTCACGGCGATCGAGCGTCAGGGAATCGGCTTTACTTCGGCTCGCTGGAGCCCCGCAGACCTCGAACGACTGATGGCCCATCTATCGAATGCCGGCGCCGAGGGCTTGAGCCAGCTTCGGCTGTCCGAGATCGAGGCCGTCTGGGAGGAGACTGTCGCGGACTTCGTCGACCCTGCCTCTGCCGAACGCCGCGACCTGGACCCAGCACTGGCAAGGTTTAGCGGCCTCTCTCCGGCCGGCCTGCAAGCGGCCTTGGAAGTCGTCCTCGGGGGAGTCAGCGGGTCGAGCACACATGCACTGGTCGAGCGAGCAGCGACTGTTGGAGAAGGCCCATCGCCTCTGTTGGTGATCCTCTCCTCGAACCTGCCTGGACTGGCAGTTCAGTCCCTGCTGCCGGCCCTTCTGCTCCGACGGCCGATCCTGCTGAAATCACCCACCTCGGAGACTCTCTTCACACCGGCCTTCGTCAGGGCTCTGGCGGGCAGACAACCCGAACTGGGCGAGGCGGTGGCCGCCGTCACGTGGCCTGGAGGAGACCAGTCTCTGGAGGCTCCCGTGCTAGCCGCGGCGGGCCGAGTTCTCGCCTACGGCGAGGCCTCTACCATCGCGTCTCTCGAACGGCGAGCGCCCGCCAAGGTCTACGCCTACGGACCAAAAACCAGCCTAGCGGTGATTGGTTCAGCGGCACCGGAGGGCTCCATCGCAACAGGCCTGGCGCGGGACATCGCGCTGTTCGACCAGCGCGGATGTCTCTCGATCCAGGCCATCTACACCGCGGGAGACGCCATCGGCCTGGCTGAGGCCCTTGCGGAAGAGCTCTCCACTGCGGTCCGGGAGCTACCCCCCGGACCACTCGATCCCGTGGCTGTCGCTGGTGTCCAACAGATCCGCATGGAGGCGGCTCTGCGGGGTCTGTACTCCCCTGAGCTACCAATCGATATCGGCACCGTCGTGATCGAGCCTCGCCCGGAGTTCCAGCCCTCGCCAGGTCTGAGGACCGTGAGGATCCATCCGGTGGAGGACCTGGCCAAGCTGCCCGAGATTCTCGCTCCCTGGTCCGGCCAAATGCAGGGTGC
>Ga0316187_10000146_pt1 | contig 46973 bp, 39 predicted proteins | sample CroRivburrow1_MG_FD_204927 | JGI IMG/M metagenome (GOLD analysis project Ga0316187, IMG submission 204927) | Coastal sediment microbial communities from Maine, United States - Cross River worm burrow 1 | ecosystem: Environmental > Aquatic > Marine > Coastal > Sediment | place: USA: Maine...
GGAACTGGTGGCGGAAATGAACCGTCAGGGTGTCATGATCGACATTTCCCACGTGTCGGACGAGGCGTTCTGGCAAGTACTGGAGTTGTCAAAAGTACCGGTGATTGCTTCGCACTCCTCAGCCCGCGCTTTCACGCCAGACTGGGAGCGCAACATGAGCGACGAAATGATCAAGGCGATGGCCGCAAAGGGTGGAGTAATCCAGATTAACTATGGATCCAGTTTCCTGACCCAGGAAGCTCGTGCCTGGTACGACACCATGAGCGAAGCGCAGGAAGTGTATCTGGAAGCGAACGGGTTCGAGGAAGAGAGCGAAGAAGCCGAGGCGTTCGCAGAAGCCTGGCGGGAAGACCACCCGTTTCCATTCGCGTCGATGAGCGATGTAGTGGCGAATTATCAGCATGTCATCGACCTGGTGGGCGTGAAGCATGTTGGAATCGGTTCGGACTTTGACGGAGTTGGCGACAGCTTGCCCGAGGGTATGAAAGACGTATCTGATTATCCGAACCTGGTGAAGGAATTGCTCAGGCTGGAATACTCTATCGAGGACATCGCAGCAATCATGGGCGGCAACCTGATGCGGGTCTGGCAGGCTGCCGAGACCTATTCCCAGGAAGCGGCTGCCTCGAATGCAGGCGCGCCCTGACGCCACATTTTCCGGTTTAGCAAATACAAATGGAAGGGATCAACTTTGTCATCGTAGGTGTTTCGGCCTTCGTGGCCGCAGGGCTCACGATGTACTCGGGTTTTGGTCTCGGGACGCTGATGCTGCCGGTGTTTGCGCTGTTCTTTCCGGTGGAAATGGCAGTGGTGGCGACGGCGTTGGTGCATGGCGCCAATAATGTGTTCAAGGTTTCCCTGCTGGGCAGGCAGGCCGACCGGGAAGTGGTGCTGAAATTCGGGCTGACAGCGATTATTGCAGCCATTTTTGGAGCGATGGCGCTGGCCTGGGTGTCTCACCTCACTGCCAGCATGAGCGTGGAAGTGAATGAGCAGGTCGTATCCGAAGTCACCCCGGTAAAACTGATCATCGGGATACTGATGATCGGTTTCGCCCTGTTTGAGTTGCTGCCAAAATTCCGGAACCTGGAGTTCGATCGCAAATACCTCCCACTGGGCGGCCTGCTATCAGGCTTCTTTGGGGGATTTTCTGGCCACCAGGGCGCGCTGCGTTCGGCCTTCCTCGCCAAGTCGGGCCTGGCAACGGAACAGTTCGTCGGGAGCAATGCCGTGATTGGTTTCCTGGTCGACCTGACCCGTATCTCCGTTTATGTCGCTCTGTTCGCTGCTGCCGGCGGAGATTTTTCGGCATTCGGTGGATGGCCACTGGTTATTACCGGCTCACTGGCTGCGTTTGCGGGGGTGATGATCGGAAAACGTTACCTGCACAAAGTGACGATGAAAAGCGTGCAGACGCTGGTCGGGGTGTTGCTGTTCGGAGTAGGGTTGGCGCTGGTGCTCGGTCTTATCTGACGGAGGGTCTGTTCTCCATGACATTCGAAATCAACCGGTCTTTCTCCTGCCATAACTGTTCCATCCAGACTTCCAGTTCAGCGCGGAATGCCCGGTCCGTCCTGAAATTTCTGCCCAGCAGTTCCGGTGGTATTTCACGCAGTTCCGCCCTCACGATGATCTCCGGAATTTCACCGCTGAGTAGCTGCCAGAAAGTGGGGCCTTCACCCGTGATGCTGCTCTGCGGGTAGATGATGGTCACGTCAACCAGCGCATTGAGTTCCTCAGCCAGTGCATAGAACACCTGGCCAATGCCGCCGATCCGGGGCTGAAGCAGGTTCTGGTAAGGACTTTTTCTCTGTTCCTTCTTCTGCTTTGAAAAGCGGGTGCCTTCGGGAAAATTGGTCATCGCAACCGGGATGGTTTTGAATTTTTCGCAGGCTATGCGGGCGTTTTCCAGGTCGCGGCCCTTGAGGCCGGGCTGACTGGCGATCTTCTCCCTCGAATGCCGCTTCATGAAAGGCATATCCAGCGCCCACCAGGCGATACCCAGAAAAGGAACCCAGAATAGCTGACTCTTGATGAAAAAGCGGAAAAAGGGAAGCTTGCCGTTGAAACTGCGTTGCAGGACCAGGACATCCACCCACGACTGGTGATTGGAGCTCACCAGGTAGCAGCCTTTGTGATCGAGATTTTCCGGTACCTGGATGTCCCAGCGCGGGTTGCGGTACAAAGAGAAAATCGCATTGTTTATCGAGATCCAGAATTCGGCCAGCCGGGCCAGCACCTTCCTCATCCAGTTGCGGAAAACTTCCGTCGGGGCAAGAAATTTGCCGATGGCAAGGATGCACAAAAGCGTTGTCAGCACGATGGTGTTCAGGCTGATCGCCAGCAGCGATGTCGTAGCTTTCGCAGTTTTCAGGGCTTTCGAAAAAATGGAAATGGAAACTTACCTTGTTGATGTGATGAACAGCCGTACACCGGCTGGCTATCAATTATCTCACCGCTAAACGGCCGGGTCGAGTGATGGGGCAGATTACAGTGATATAGTATGAGTGACTTCTAACATAATGGTATGCGAGGCCATGATATGTTGCGCACTCTCCTGGTTCCGATGATTATCCCGATGATTTTCCTGGCTTCATGCTCTGGAGAAAGTGAACCACCGGCAGCGACTGCTGCACCAGCGGACAAGACCGTGCACGCTGAATCATGGCGGGAGGATCAGTTGCTGGAGGGGCAGGAGACTTACGAGGCGGCCTGTGCATCGTGCCATGACACCGGGGAGGGTGGCGCCCCGGCCATCGGTGACGCGGCAGCCTGGTCCGATCGCTCAGGGCTCTGGGTTGCTGTATTGACTGATCATGCCAAAGCCGGCTATCTCGACATGCCAGGTAAAGGCGGCCACGGTGAGCTGACTGACGAATCTGTCAGTGCTGCAGTGGAGTACATGTTGCAGAAGACTTTTCCGGAGTTGCCGAGGGACTAGCCGCTCAGCTTCCGCTCATCCAGCCCGATGCTGCGCGCGATGATTTCCTTCATGATCTCGGAGCTGCCGGCATAGATCCGGGAAACCCGGGCGTCCGTGAACATATGCGAAATCCGATATTCGCTCATGTAGCCGGCTCCGCCATGTAACTGCACGCAATCGTCCATGACATGGGATTCCAGTTCGGTCGCATGAAGCTTGGCTTCGGCAGCGAGGTCGGCACTCAAACCACCGTCAACATGCAACTGCACACACTGGTCGATGAAAGTCTGGCACACATCCAGGGCGGTTCGCATTTCGGCCATCTTGAAACGGCTGTTCTGAAAAGCGCCAATGGGCTTGCCGAAGGCTTTTCTTTCCAGGATGTAATCCATCGTGATGTCGAATGCGACCTGGGCATGGGCCACAGACTGGCAGGCGCTGATCAGCCGTTCTTCGGCCAGGAAATGCATCAGGCTATAGAAACCCCGTTCCGGATCACCCAGCACGTTTTCGGCCGGCACCCTGACGTTTTCGAAAAACAACTCGGCGGTGTCCTGGGCTTTGAGTCCCATCTTGCCGAGATTGCGGCCACGACTGAAGCCTTCCATGCCTTCCTCCACCACGAACAGTCCGATGCCATGGGGTTTGTCGGGGACGGTGCGGGCGGCTACCACGAAAGCGCCGCCATTGATGCCGTTGGAGATATAGGTCTTGGAGCCATTGAGGACCCAGTCGTCGCCGTCGCGTACTGCGCGTGATTTCATCCCGGCCAGGTCGCTGCCTGCCCCGGGTTCAGTCATTGCAACGCCAAGGATGGTCTCGCCACTGATGCACCGGGGCAGCAGGCGTTGTTTCAGCGCTTCACTGCCGAGGTGGCCGATGTAGGGGCCAACCAGGCGACTGTGAAGGGTCAGGAACAGGCCCAGGTCACCGTGACGAATGGTTTCCTCGATCAGTATCTGCTCGAATCGAAAGTCTTCGATGCCCATACCGCCATAGGCCTCATCAGCCCACATGCAGAGCAGGCCCTGCTCGCCGGCCTTGCGAAATGCATCCTTGTCACAGATGCCCTGTTCACGCCAGCGTTCGACCTGCGGTGCAATCTCCGCCTGCATGAACTTACGCACCGAATCGCGGAACATCTCGTGGTCTTCATCGAAAATCATTCGTTTCATGGTCATTTCCTAGCTATAAAACGGCTGGTCATTCTCCGCCCGTTCGCGCAGCCAGTCCGAGACTGCGAACCGTTCGCCAAAGGCTTCTCTCATACGATCACATTCGGCGACAAACTGCCTGATCCCCAGCGTATCGATGTAGGAGAGAGTGCCGCCTGTGTATGGCGGGAATCCCCATCCAAAGATCGAGCCGATGTCGCCGTCTTCGGCGTGAGTGATCACGCCTTCCTCTACGCAACGCGCCGTTTCCAGTGCCTGGATGGTCAACAGGCGATTCTTCAGCTCATCAATGTCAGGCTGGTTTTCATTGACGGGAAAATGCTCGCTCAAGCCGGGCCACAGGTGCTTGGTGGCATCTTCGGGGTATGCGTAAAAGCCCTTGCCAAAGCGTTTACCTTTGCGATCCAGTTTTTCCACCATGGTCTGGATCGCTTCCTGGCTGGCATCCGCAGGATAGTCCTGCCCCAGCGCGGCCGCCGTTTCACGGCCAATTTTGTGAGCCAGTTCCAGCGTGACCTCGTCCGTTACGGCCAGTGGTCCGACCGGCATGCCGGCCATTTTTGCTGCATTTTCAATCAACGCCGGCTTGACGCCCTCAGCCAGCATCATGATGCCTTCGGCTGTGAACGTGCTGAATACCCGGCTGGTATAGAAACCACGGCTGTCATTCACAACTATCGGTGTTTTGCGGATTTGTTGAATATAGTCCAGGCTACGGGCGATAGCCTCATCGTTGGTCTTTTCGCCGAGAATGATTTCTACCAGCGGCATCTTGTCGACCGGCGAGAAAAAGTGCAGCCCGATAAATTGTTCGGGGCGCAGAGACGCTTCGGCCAGTCCGGTAATCGGCAGAGTGGACGTGTTGCTGGCGAAGATGCAGTTTTCCGGAACCACTGCCTCAGTCATGGCTGTGACCTTGGCCTTCAGGTCCTTGCTCTCGAATACGGCCTCGATCACCAGGTCACAACCCTGGAGATCGTGGTAGCTGGTCGTTGGCGTGATCAGGTTGAGGAGGACGGCCGCTTTTTCAGGTGTTGAACGGCCGCGCTCAATGGCCTTGTTCAACAATCCCTCGGAATAGGCTTTGCCTTTCTCGGCATTCTCCTGTGAGGTGTCCAGAAGCACCACTTCCATGCCGGCTTTTGCCGAGACGTAAGCGATACCTGCGCCCATCATGCCCGCACCGAGAACCGCCAGTTTTCTGACCCTGGATTTTTCGATGCCTTCCGGCCGCCGGGCCAGCTTGTCGGCTTTGCCCTTGTTGACGAACAGGCTGCGCATCATGTTTCGCGCGACCGGTCCGGCAAGTAAGGAGCCAAAATACTGTGATTCGATTTTCAGGCCGTCGTCAAACGAGGTCGCACAACCTTCGAACATGGCGGACTGGGCCGCGATGGGGGCAGGGTAGTTGTGCTTTGTATTCTTGGCCACCAGGGCATTGCCGACCATAAAGGTCTGCACGGTTCCCGGATGCGTCAACCCACCGTAGGGGATCTTGAACCCTTTCTTGTCCCAGGGCTGTTCCGGATCGCCTTTTTCCAGTACCCACTGTCTTGCACGTTCGACCACTTCGGCCACCGGCGCAAGTTCATGGACCAGGCCGATTTCGAGGGCCTGCTCAGGCTTTTGGTTACGGCACTGCAGGATCATGGTTGCCGCATTCCGAAAGCCCACCAATCGGGGAGTTCTTTGCGTGCCGCCAGCGCCAGGCAGTAGCCCGATATTGACTTCGGGGAAGCCCAGCACAGCGCCGGTATCGTTGGCGAGTACCCGGTAGTGACCCGCCAGGCAGACTTCCAGCCCCCCGCCCAGCGCAAGGCCGTTAATGGCAATAGCCACCGGCTTGCCGCAGGTTTCGATTTGCCTGAGTGTCCGGTTCAGCTCATAGCTGAATTCTGCGGCTTCCTTGTGCGACATGCCGCGATCATATGCGGTAACCATGTCCTTGATATCGGCACCGGCTATAAAAGCTTTTTTGCCGGAGGTGATAACGATACCCTTGACGGCGTCGTCGTCAGCGGCACGCCTGGTCTCGGTTTCCAGGTCTTCCATCAGTTCCGGCGTCAGCACGTTCATGGACTTGCCGGGAAGATCAATGGTTAAAAGCGCAATGCCATCCTGGTCGACGGCGTATTGAATGGTGTTGTTCATCTGTAGGGTCCTTTTATACGCGTTCGATAATGGTGGCAGTGCCCATGCCGGCACCGATGCAAAGGGTGACGAGACCGGTTTCCAGGTCGCGCCGCTCCATTTCGTCCAACAGGATGCCCAGCACAATGGCGCCGGTGGCGCCGAGTGGGTGTCCCATGGCGATAGCGCCCCCATTCACGTTGATCTTATCGTGTGGCACTTCGAGCAATTTCATGAACAGGAGTACAACCGAAGCAAAGGCTTCGTTGAGTTCCCACAGGTCGATATCTGACGGGGTCATGCCGGCCAGCTTCAGCGCCTTGCGGGAGGCGGGGGCAGGGCCTGTCAGCATAATCGTGGGTTCACTGCCGACGGATGCAAAAGAACGGATTCGCGCTCGGGGCTTCAGCCCCATGATGTCACCGGCTTCCGCGCTGCCAACCAGGACAGCGGCGGCGCCATCAACAATACCGCTGGAGTTGCCGGCCGTGTGCACGTGGTCAATGGCTTCAATTTCCGGATACTTCTGAATAACGACGTCGTCAAAGCCCGCCTGGTCACCCATCATGGCGAAGGCCGGTTTAAGGCCGGCGAGGCTTTCCATGCTGGCATCTCCGCGGACGGTTTCATCGTGATCGAGGGCGATGTCGCCCACATGGTCCCTGATAGGCAGTACCGACTTGCTGAAATAGCCATTTGCCCAGGCATGGGCAGCACGACGCTGGCTTTCTACCGCATAGGCATCAGCATCCTCGCGGGTGAAGCCATGCAGCGTGGCGATCAGGTCCGCGCCAATACCCTGCGGGGCGAAATAGCTGTGGTACGCCGTTTGCGGATCAATAGCCATCGCGCCGCCGTCCGATCCCATCGGAACCCGGGACATGCACTCCACTCCGCCACCGACGGCGGCCTGGGACTGACCGGACATAACTTGCGAGGCGGCAGCGTTCACGGCTTCCAGGGCCGATGCGCAGAAACGGTTGATTTGCTTGCCGGGCACGCTTTCGGCGTAGTCGGCGTTGATAGCCGCAACACGGGCAATATTGGCGCCCTGTTCGCCGACCGGGGCAACGCAACCCAGGATCACGTCATCGAGGATTGAAGTATCCAGCTCATTTCGGTCGCGCAGGGCGGCCAGCACCTGGGTAGTCAGGTTCATCGGTGTAATCGGGTTCAGGCCACCGCCTTGCTTGCCGCGGCCCCTGGGCGACCTGATATGGTCATAGATAAAAGCTTCGGTCATCTTCTTTCCTCTTGTTTGGTGGTGCTTACAAGGCGCACCATGTTGTGTTTGAAATCTTCGTAGGCTGCGGCGAGGTCGAAGTCGGGGCTCACCAGCCACTGGCTGTTGACGCCGATCAGGCCGCCGTAAAACTGTTCCGCAACGCGTTTGGCATCGATGTTCTGCCGGATCTCGCCCGCTTGCTGACCACCGCGCACCCAGCCGGCAACCGACTCGCGCTGGATACGCATGAACTCTGCGACGTTGGGCTTGAACTCGGAGGAGGGGTCGAGAGCCGCGCCCCACAGAATATTCTGTGCCCGGATGTATTCAGGATGTGCCAGTGCATGGGCAAGGTGTGCGTCGATGGCGGTCGTCATCGCCTGCAAACCGGTTTTCCCCTTCAGTTTGCTGACGAGTTCGTCATTCCATGCCGCTGAAACCCGTTTCAGCACAGTCCGGAACAGCCCGGCCTTCGATCCGAAATGGTGGGTAGCCAGTCCTCGGCTGTAACCGGCGGTTTCACCAATGGCGACCAGCGTGGTTCCCTGGATACCGGCAGTGTTGAGCAGTTCTATGGCAGCGCGCACCATTCTCGATTCTGCCATAGCGGTCCGTTCCGCCTGGGTACGGGGCTGCGGGGGCTGGCTCTTGGTATCGACGTGTTTCGGCATTCAATCAAGATACTTGTTAGCGGCAAGCAAGTTTATCAGTTATACCCATCCTGCTGTCAAGGCGCAGGCCCGGGGCGGGCCTAAACCAGGTCTTTGATCAGGGCTTCGCGCGTCTGTTGCGGGACATCCGTTGTGTAAGGGTAGCCGGCATGATCGGTGCCAAAAACCAAACTTGCACCATCGCGCAATGCGGTGATCATTGCGTCATCCAGTTCAAAACGCATGAAGTGCACGGCCGAGGTTTTTTCCTCGGTAGAGCGCTCCAGGTCTTCGTTGGATATGGCAAAAACCTTGTCATGGCCTTCGACGCGCAGCCAGACCAGGTGCTCAATACCTACCAGTTGGGCGAGACGCTCGCGGCGCAGGCCGACATCTTTGAACTCCAGCATGGCGGTGCACTTGAGGTTGCTGCCATCGGGGATCAACGGGTTGTAAGCAGAGAGTTCCTCTTCGATGCCATCGGCCTCGAAAATTTTCTCGATCCGCAACATTTCCTGGACCTGGTACTGAACAGTCAGCCGGTCTTCGAAATAGAGTGACAGGTTCTCGCCGATAGTGACACGGCGATCTTTCTTGTGCTCCAGCACACTGGCCCGGAACCGGGCGCGTTGTTCAGAGTACTGTTCGAGGGAGTAAAGATCCTCCCGGCTTAAATGGCTCATGGGTCAGATTCCGTATGCTTTTCTAAGCAATGTCAAAGGGTTGGTTTCATCATTCTTCAGATCGAGCTTGTTCGCGATCTGGTCTGCGGCCATCGGGCAGTCGGAGACCAGGTAATCCGGTTCCATCTTGCTGGCCCGGTTCACCACCGGGCGGGCAATTTTCTGTGATTTCTCATAGGTGCCTGCACGCACGCCATAAGTACCGTCGTGCCCCGAACAACGCTCGATCATCTCGACCTGCGTATCCGGCACCAGGGCCAGCACATCACGGGTCTTGGGGCCGATGTTCTGAACCCGCTGGTGGCAGGGCACCTGCCAGACGACCTTGCCCAGCGGTTGTTTGAATTCGGTGTTCAGCAGCCCGGCCTTGTGGCGGTGAACCAGGTACTCGAACGGGTCATAGATGTGCTGTTTGACCTTCTGCACGTCCGGATCATCCGGGTACATCAGCGGCAGTTCCTGCTTGAACATCAGCACACAGGAGGGGATGCCGGCAACGATATCCCAGCCGTCATCGATCAGACGGACGAGTTCGGGGATATTGGTGCGCCGGTATTTGTCGACCGTTTCCAGGTCGCCCTGTTCCAGCTTGGGCATGCCGCAGCATTCTTCCTTGTCGGTCAGGCGCACCGGGATGCCGTTATGCTCGAATACCCGGATCAGGTCCTGGCCGATGTCGGGTGTGTTCACGTTGCAGTAACAGGTGGCAAACAGGACTACCTTGCCGGTGGTGGGGCCGGCTTCCTTAACCACGGCCTGTGCCGGTTGATGTCCTTTCTCGCGCCGGCGCAGTGTTTTCGAGTGAAACTCCGGCAGGTGGGCCTCCGGGTGAAGGTCCATAACCTTTGCCATCACCTTGCGCACGCCCTTATTGCGGTTGGAGGCATTAATCACACCGCTGACGACGGGCAGGCTGCCTACAGCGCCCTGGATCTTGGTGTTGCTGATCAGCTTGTGGCTGAGCTTGCGCTCACCTTTCTTGAACTGGACGGCCTTGGCGCGAAGCATGACATGCGGGAAATCGAGGTTCCATTCATGAGGCGGAACATAGGGGCACTTGGTCTGGTAACACAGGTCGCACATGAAGCACTGGTCTACCACTTTCCAGTAGTCTTCTTTCGCGACACCATCTACTTCGAAGGTGTCCGACTCGTCAACCAGGTCGAACAGGGTAGGGTAGGAATCACACAAAGAGACACAGCGCCTGCAACCATGGCAGATGTCGAAGATCCGCTCCATTTCTTCAAGGAGCTTCTCCTCGTTGTAAAAATCGGGGTTGGTCCAATCAAGAGCGTGGCGTGTTGGGGCCTCGAGACTGCCTTCTCGCATGATGGTGCCTCCTGTGCCGGCAAACGCCCCGACACGTGGTTGTGCCGGGGTCTGCAGGCATGATCATAAGTTCACGCCGGAAGAGCCCGGCATGAGGGACTGGCTATCAGTCCAGCTCGTCCAGCGCTTTCTGGAAACGGTTGGCATGAGAACGCTCGGCCTTGGCCAGGGTTTCGAACCAGTCAGCAATTTCGTCGAAGCCTTCGTCGCGAGCCGTGGCGGCCATTCCCGGATACATGTCGGTGTATTCGTGGGTTTCGCCGGCAATCGCGGCTTTCAGGTTATCGGCGGTGGGGCCAATCGGCAGGCCGGTTGCCGGGTCGCCTGCCTCTTCCAGATATTCCAGGTGGCCGTGTGCATGACCGGTTTCACCTTCGGCGGTGGAGCGGAAAACGGTGGAGACGTCGTTGTAACCTTCAACATCGGCGCGTTGTGCGAAATACAGGTAACGGCGGTTGGCCTGTGATTCACCGGCGAATGCATCTTTCAGGTTCTGTTCGGTTTGGGTGCCTTTAAGTGACATGGTGTTCCAATCTCCTTTCAATGGGTATACGGGTTCTTGCCTATCAAGAGTAGACCTCTAACCTTTATAGGTGAAATTGTATTTTCTGATAAGCATGATAGGCAGGTTCAATGACCAGGGTCAGTTCAATAACGCCGTTCTAGCGCTCGTAAATAATGAATGGCGACAGCGTCGCAACCCGGTCATAAAGGCGCCGGCCCGCTTCATTGAAATGCTGGGTCATCCAGTACACTTCGGGGCAACCTGCCTCGTCAGCTCTTGCATAGACAGCTTCGATCAGCGCCCGCCCAACGCTTTTGCCCCGTTCGGATTTATCGACAAAAAGGTCCTGCAGGTAACACACGTTTTCGATCTGCCAGCCGCTGCGGTGAAACAGGTAGTGGGCCAGGCCGATGGGCTGCGAGCCACGAAATGCGAGCAGACCCCGGTATTCATTCGCTTCACCTGAGAGCATGCGGGCGAAGCTGCTGCGGTAGATTTCTTCGGGCAGTTCAGTCTCGTAGTATTCGAGATAGAGCTTCCAGAGGCGGCGCCACTGGGTTTCGTCACTGGCTTGCAGGTGGCGGATAGTCAGTTTTTCTTCAGTCATTTTGAATTCTCCCCGGTTGGGTCAGAATCGAGTGGCTGGTTCGGTCGACTCACCAGGTCACGATAATCAGCGTATGGGGTTCCCGGTCATAGTTCATTTTCCATGGGCAACAGGCTCAGGAACCAGTCCTCGATGCGGCGCATGAACGACGGTTCGGGTTGGTGCTCCAGCATGGTCTCGTCGGACACCCAGGTCATGCGCCCGTCATCATCCAGGCGCACGTGCCAGGCATTACGCAATGAAAAGTCGGGTTCGAGCAAACGCCGCAGTTCCGCATTCAGCGATGCGCTCTCGATCATCAGCCCCATTTCGGTGTTGATCTGCAGAGATCGCGGATCGAGGTTGGCGCTGCCAATGAAGGCGCGATCGGTGTCGAACAGCAAGATCTTGGCGTGCAGGCACAGTGACTTGTCTGCGACCGGCGACTCGATATAGAGGTCACGGTCCTCCGCATCGTCGCGCACCTCATGGACCTCGACGCCCATCTCCACCAGCGCGCGGACATGGCGACGATAGGCGCTGTGCGCGGTGAGGTGGTTGTTGGAGGTGATCGAATTGGTCAGGATGCGTACGCTTACACCGCGGCCAATGGCGCGCCGGATGGCGTCTTCCAGTTCGGTGGTAGGGATCAAGTACGCCGAGACCAGCCAGACGTCTGTTATGGCGGTGTCGATCGCGTCGATCAATTGAGCACCGACCTGCACGGGCGCCTCGCGTTCATCGCCCGGCGTTTCATCAGGCGGCTTGTCGAGCAGCAGCGTGGCTGTTCCGCCGTGCGCTGCGCGGGCCAGCGCCAGCCAGTCCTCCAGCCGCTCCTGGACTGACTGTTCGATGTGTGCATCAGGCTGCAATGGGTGCATGTCGACTGACACCGGCGTTCCCGGACCGCTGCGCTGTTCCATGACAACGGAGACCGGGAATGACCAGGGATCGTTCCAGTACTCATCGTAACCGTGCGCGAGGCTCTGCACCACGGCGCCGCCGGTGATTACTTCCATGTCGCGGAAATTGTCGCTTTCGTCATAACCGAAGTAATGGTCGGCCAGGTTCCGCCCGCCGACCAGCGCGATGCGGTTGTCAATCACCATGACCTTGTTGTGCATGCGGTGGTCCAGGCGGTGAAAATCGCCGAGATTGAGGACATTGCGCAGGCCCGCTTTGCTGGAGCGACGCTGGTAGGGGTTGAAGACCTTAAGTTCGATGCCGGGATGCTGGTCAATGTCCAGCAATGCCTGGTCAGCGTCGAGGATGAAGGAATCATCCACCAGCACGCGCACGAATACGCCGCGCGCGGCTGCGTCCAGCAGGTGCTGGCGGATCAGCGCCCCGGAACCGTCGAGGTCCCAGATGAAGGTCTGCAGGTCAATGCTCTCGACGGCGCTATCGATGGCGCGCAACCGCCAGTCGAGCGCCTCGCGTCCGGTGTTGAGCAGGTGAAACCAATCGTCAGTGCGGACTGCTTCAAGCTGTTGCCATTGCATGGCCGCGGACGGCGGCGGGGTCGTTTCAACCGGGGTGTCGACGGGCTGAAGCCCGGTAGCACAGCCACCTGTGAACAGCAGCGCCGCCAGCAGTAAGGCGCTGAAAAGCGGGAGGCTGCCTCGATTTTTACCTTCACGAATTATCAAGGGGCTCCCTCGCAGGCTGATTTATCGGTTCTGTCATGGAACCTTCAGCCGCCTTCGATGGCGGCCAGCGGCACTTCGTAAACTTCTTCACCGTTAATCGTCACGATCCAGGTGTCGCCTTCCATCCGGGCCTCGGCCTCGCGGTTGGTGGCGTTGATGTAGTCCTTCATGAAGTTGATGGTGAAGGTCTCACCCAGCGGGTTCTGCACCACGATCGAGGCCTCACCGCCTTCCATGCGCAGGATCCCTGCGGGGCAGCTGCCGAACTCGGCATCGCCGGCCGCGCGGCAACGCAGGCGGGTCGTTGCGTCATACTCGTCGGTAGTGAAGGGCGCGGTCCAGTTATCTTCATCGGACTGCGGTTCCAGGGCGGCGGTATTCCAGTACACATAGATGCTCTCGTCAGGAAAACGGAAGATCAACCCCTGGTCACCGAGGCCGCTCTGCCGGTATACGCTTCGGCCTTCCTGGTCGCGAAAATTGCCCGGCGCATCGCCTACAGGCGACAGATCATGGGTCACTCCGTCCGAGCGGGTGATGGTGATGTAGCCTTGCCGCTGGGAAAAAGTGCAGGGAATCATGACGTCTGTATGGTCTTCGCCCGCCGCGTAGATATCGCAACGGGCTTCCGCTGAATCGGCCACCGCCGGTGCCGAGGCGAAAGCCGCAGCCAGGGCGAAAAGGAAAACGGATGGCTTCATATCTCAAGCTTCCTGTCGAATGGGAAAGGCGTCATTCTATAACAAGCCCGCTGCGGGAGCATGGCGGTCCCATCAGGCAGCTGATATCCGGTAGGCTGCGTAGGAAAAATAAACGACGAGCAGGACCAGACCGGCTATTTTGCCCAGACGTGCCTTACCCAGGAGAAACACCGGAATCAGGGCCGCCGCCAGTACCAGGGAGAGAGCCAGGTCCAGCAGCCCTCCTTTTGGGACCGGAATCGTCGCTGCCAGGCCGCCGGCCGGCAGGACGATCAGTGAATTGAAAATGTTGGAACCAATGATATTACCCATGGCCAGGTCAGATTCCTTGCGCCAGGCCGCGATGATGGAGGTCACGAGTTCCGGCATGCTGGTGCCCACCGCAACAACGAACAAGCCGATCAGCGTGGTTGAAATGCCAAGAGCCCCAGAAGCTGCGACGCTGGACCGAATCGTGATTTCACCACCGACAGTTAACGCGGCAAAGCCAGATATAAGGAGCAGGAAAGTCCAGCGGCTTGCAGATGCGGTTTCGGTGATGGCCGGATGTTCTTCAATCTCTGTGAATATCGGGTCTTGTTTTCGCCCGCGCAGCACATTTCGCACCGAAATGTAGAGGAAAATTCCGAAAAGCAAAAACAGGATGATTGAATCGGAACGGCCAATGGCTGGGGACGAGCCTTCCAGGACATTGTCCAGGGCCATAACCGTGATGATCATGGTAACCAGCAACAGCAAGGGAATTTCACGCTTGACCAGGTCGCCCTGGATATCGATTGCACGGAACATCGCCGCAGCTCCCAGAACCAGGGCCAGGTTGGCGATATTCGATCCAATAACGTTACCAAAGGCCAGGGCGGTTTCACCGCGGAGCGCGCCAACCAGCGTGATCACAAGCTCGGGTGCGCTGGTTCCAAACCCCACGATCGTCAAGCCGATGATCATCGGGGAGACACCGAACCGCTCGGCGATCTGCGAGGCACCGGCGACGAGCGCCGCTCCACCAACGATCAGCAACAGAATACCAAGCGGGATGCCAAGCAGTGCAAGCATAGCGTTCTATGCTGATGCTTCCGGATGATTTTAGCAAATGCAGGTCATTCGCTTGCCTGAAACAGGCGAAAATATTGGGATACTTTGCATGACCAGCTTGGCCAGGTGTTGACAAAATCCCTTCCTGGGTCAGGACAGCAATTTAGTCGAAGCCTTCGTTATAGCCTTCGACTTTTCTTTGTTGCCTCATCCAGGCTAGTCGCAAGGTCAAGCCGCTTTTGCCATTCCGGCAATTGCTGCAACGCTGGAGGTAGCTTGTTAATGAAGGCAATGGCGGAGACGGTATCGGCCCGTGCCAGGGCGAGATCCGTACCCAGGGCGAGCAGTGAAATTTCCACCGGAAATCTTTGCAGGCCGCACAGGATGACCGAAGCTGCTTCCGGCCAGTGACCTTCTCCGGCCGCGATTAACGCCATAGCCTGGTCCCGGTAAAGAGCAGGCGATGGGTTTTCCGCAAGTTCGATGGCCCGTCCGAGGTCATCCGCTGCTTCGACGGGGCGATCAAGCAACAGTAAAGCCTGAGACCGTAGCACCCGCGTCTTGACATGGCCCGGGTGATCTTCGATGTACTGGCTGAACGATGCCAGGGCAGCTTCTGGGCGATCGGTGTCCAGGTAAAGCCGGCCCTCGTAGAAAGCCAGGGCGTCAGGTAGTGGATTCATTTTCGCGGCTTCAGTGAAATCCTGCCCGGCAGCTTTGTAGTTACCATCCCGGCGATAGAGGTCACCGCGTTTCAGCAGCAGCCCAGCGTCGCCGGGCCGCTGCTCCAACTGCAGATTTAACTGCGCTATCTGGGAGAGCAATTCCGGGTGAGCGAAGGATAAAAGCGGCAGCGCCATCAGGCAAAACAGCACTGCCGCCCTGTTGAAAAGGAACTTAGAAAAAGACAGATACATCATCCGAGCAATCTGACGTGCCAGTTTCGCAAATGCGGTACACATAGATTCTGCCACCTTTGTTGCCAGTCTCATCGGTGTATGCTCCGTTGGCTCCGCCGGTGGAAATTGTGTTTCCGCCCCGCACGATATCCACGGTTCCAGCGGCACCGGACCATACCAGGTCGATCCGGTGATTGCCTTTCACCTTGTAACCGGTGGCCGTCAGCAAAATAGCGGCAGAATCAGGCGTGGTTGCCGTTGCGATGTTCGACCAGATGGAGGCACCGGCGCTATTGCGTGCCCGGATTCGATAATCATAGGATGAGGCGGGGTTCGCAGACGTATCCGTGTAACTGGTACTGCCGCCGCCGGCGCTGGGAAGGCTACTCCAGGCGCCACTGTTTTTTACAGCCCGTTCGATCTCGAATGAATTTTCGTCGGTACCCGGATGCGACCACGACAATGAAACGGTGCTGCTGGTCACGCCGGTCACTTCCAGGGCGGTGGGCGCCAGCGGCGGTTCCGGTTCGGTTGCGTTGTCGCTGCGAATGTACAACTGGTCGACATACACGGTGTCCAGGTTCCTGTTACGCGCCGTGTCGTCAGTATCTTGCACACGAATGTAGACCGTGCCGCTTGCCGGAATCACGGCTGACTGGACATTCGACTGACTGGTGGTGCTCACGGTGAACAGATGATTGAAAGAGCTGTTGTCACTCGACCATTCAAAGCGGAACTGATCGCCTTCGGAAGACCCGCCGGACCAGGCATTGGCATACACCGTGATCAGGGACCCGGGCGCCACCGTGAACCGCCAGGTGTGCGACAGGTAACTGTAGCGATTGTTCTTCTTGCCACCGCTTTCACGTTCGGTGATGGACTGGAACGCGCTGTCGTCGCCATGGGTGGCGTTAAATGTCCCGCTGACTGATCCGGCCGAAGGAAGGTCCGCTTCCGCGAACCGGTCAAGCTGAGAAGGAGGTTCGGAAACCGTAACCACCATGGAAACATCATCAGTCGCCCCGTCGTCGTCGGTCACGGTAAGCGTGACCGTGAAATCACCGGCTGCCGCGTAACTGTGCGCAGGGTTCTGTGTGCTGGATGTATTGCTGTCGCCAAAATCCCAGGACCAGGTTGTGACGTTGCCGTCGCCGTCGCTGGAGGTCTCGGTGAACGTGCAATCCAGGTTGCTGCAGTCAAAGCTGAAATCAGCAGTGGGAGCGGTGTTTACAGGTGGTGTCGAAACACGGTAGGTGACCTCGAACCGCGGGCGCGCATTGTTGGTAGTCGACTCGCTGGAGTGGAAGTCAGCGCCATCAGTGGTTGCGGTATCCGAAATGATGATGCCGTAGTTAGAGGCTGAATCATTAACCCATGACTGCACCAGGGCAATGCCATCCGGATTCAGGTCAACAGTCAGACTGCCGGTTGAGCCGGCGATAACGGTGCAAACGGCATTGGCCCCGCTGTCGGAGGCGGAAGACGCGCCCGGAGCGCCCCAGGGCGTGCCGCTGGAAGCCTGGTTCCAGGTCACTTCAGATTCAGTCCAGGGCGTCAGCATCGGGTAGCAACTGTAGGAGCCGTTGCTGATATTGGTGACCCCGAGGATCATGCGCGCGGATTCGACGGTCGATCCTGCGGGAATTGAGCTGATGTCCCAACTTACCAGGGAGCTCATGTCCTGGCCGGTACCGGATGCCTCATCGCCATCTACCTGCAGGGTCGTTTCCAGGCCGTGCGCGGTGCTGGCCGAAGCCTCGCGAATATAGGCATCGGATGTACCGTCGTACCCTGGGTCAGGCGCCAGGCCGTCCTGGAAGGAAGCGGTCATGGTCTCGAAAAAGTCAAAGTTGGCCGAACTGTCCGGTTGCATGGTATTGCCTGCCAGGTCCTTAATGTTGTTGACGACCAGCGTGTAGCTGGCGCCGGATGTCATGGTGCTGGTGGTGAGCCTGACGCTTCTGTCTCCGGTCAGCAATTCAGCTGCATTAACGCTTAAACCCGCGATCGCGAAATTGGCCGGATCAGTTGCTTCGGTGCTGTTCAGTGCTTCATCGAAGTTCACAATGACGTGACTGGCGTCCTCCGCATTCGCCCAGGAGATAAGTGGAGGTTCGGAATCAGGTGTCTTGATGATAGTGAACGTGTCGAGTTCCGCGCCGGACTGGTCAAGAAAAGTTGCATCCAGGCGGTTACCCGCGAGATCGAGCACCATGGAACCGAGCGAATTCAGTGAAACGACCATGGCCGTGTGGTTCAGGCTGCCGCCGGATATTTTCCCGGAACTGCCGGCAACAGCGTAGACCGCGCCAGCATTCTGCGCCGCGACGAGGTCGGGCTTTTCATACGCGCCATCCAGGCTTTCGCGCCCAAAACCTGGATCGAGCACGTTCTCGACCGGATTCAGGGAGGATGAAACACCGTAATGCCCATCCAGTAAATAGCTGCGTTCATAGGAATGGCTGTGACCGCCCAGCACCAGGTCCACACCCCAGGCTTCCAGGATGGGCAGGGCATTCTGCCGCATGTCGATCAGGCGCCCTTCAGTGTCGGAATCATGCGACCCCTTCGTATAGGGAGGGTGGTGCCAGAAAGCAATAACCCATGGCTTGTCGTTGGAGGCCAGGTCTGCTTCCAGCCACTGCATCATTGTACCGTTGGTGGAGCGGTCCGTTTCGTAGGAATCAAGGCAGACGAAGTGGATATTGCCGTAATCGAATGAATAATAGGCTTCCGTGCCGGACGCGTATCCGCCAATTTCGGCGTTTTTCGGCAGGTTGAATATGTCGTAGTAAGGCCCGGTCTGAGTAGCCGAGTCGGCGGAATAACCGTCATGGTTGCCAAGCGTGGACCACAGTGGGAGTTGCCGCAGGATGACCGGGTAGGTATTGAATACAGCATTCTGGTATTCGGCGTCAGTACCGCTGTTGTAGGCATTGTCGCCGAGCATGATCCAGAAATCGGCAGGATCGCTGCCTGCCCAGCTTTTGTAAGCGTCGCGCACCGCGCGGGCATCCGCATTGGCCGTGCCGGAGTCGCCGATCACCCAGATCCGGGTATCTGCTGCTGCGCCGGCCAGCGGCGCAGTATGAAAGTGGTAACTGCTGTCACCAGCGGAAAAACTGCCGCTGTCACCGACTGAGTACCAGTATTGTTGCGCTGTCGCCAGCCCAGTCAGTGTTACAGCATGATCCAGGCGGGAACCGCTGACAGTAACGTTGGACGCCAGGTTACCAGCCGAAATACCGTAGTTAACAACCGAATCGGTGGCGATATCGGTGCGCCAGTGGATGGTGATGCGGTCGTTGGACTGCATTTGCAGGTAGGGCCCGCGAACGATTGTTTGAGCATACAGCGAGGCAGAAAACAGAGTGCAGAAAACAACCAGACTGACCGTCTTAGTGAGTAATTTCATTATCTTGATCCCCTTAGTATGCTTTGTATCATACCTTATTTTCGTTGAAAATCAGAGAGTCCGGGTCAGACAACTACTCTGCACCATCGACAGGTACCAGAAACCTTACCGTGGTCGGGAAACTTCAGCTAAATGATTGAGACAGAGTTATCCATGTCTAAAGTGCAGGACAGGATGGTAGTCTTCTGAGGCTGGCTAATGTTTTTCAGGGAATATTTAATGAAGCATATTTGGATATTAATCGTACTCCTGGTCCTGGGCTGCAGCAAAAGTAGTGAACAGTCCATGCCGGCCTTACCTGAATTGGAAGCCGACCGGGTATTTATGGGCGGTCAGATTTACACGGTCGACTCCGACCGATCCTGGGCCGAAGCAGTCGCGATCCGCAGCGGCAGAGTCATCGCGGTTGGGTCAAACCAGGATATTCAGGACCTGGTTGGCCCCGACACCGAAGTTACCCAGCTTCACGGACAGATGCTGATGCCGGGTTTTCATGACTCTCATGCCCACCTGCTGATCGGCGTGGCGACATCACAGGAATGTGATCTGCTTCGACTGCCCTCATTGGAGGAGATTCGATCAAAGCTGTCCAAATGTAGAACCCTGGCCGGCTTCGGCGAAGAGCAATGGGTTACAGGCGGTGGCTGGGCCGAGTGGTTGTGGCCCGACGGCAACCCGGACAAATCGTTGTTGGATGAATTCTTTCCTGCAAGGCCCGTCTACCTGGAGTCAAGCTACGGTCATTCGGCCCTGGTCAACAGCAAAGCCATGGATCTCGCCGGAATCAGCGCCGACACTGCAGACCCGGAAGACGGGATCATCATGCGTGACCCGCAGTCTGGCGAACCCAGTGGGACACTGCGTGACGGCGCCATGATGATCATCAAGGATGTCATACCGGAATCCACGATGGAACATAGAATGGAACGGGTCAAAGCGGCAATCGACCTGGCACACTCCTACGGAATCACCTCGTTGATCGAGCCAGGATTGGACTACAAACTCCTAGAGCCGATCGTCAGAATGGCAGACAAAGGTGAATTGCAGCTTCGCACCAAAGTTTCACTTTCGCCCATAGCCTGGCATCCAGGCGTTTTCGATGAGGGTGTGTACGAGTTCCTGGAAGATCGGGGTAAGTGGCGCCGGGAAGGGCTGGACGTCGATTCCGTGAAAATTTACATGGATGGCGTCATCGAGTCGGGGACCGGTGCGTTGCTGGAACCCTATATCAACGAGGAGTTTGGTCTCGGGCCTCGCTTTTACAGCCAGCAGGATTTGGATCAGTATTTCACGACCTTTGAAAAGATGGGACTGCAAATCCACGTTCATGCGGTTGGGGATGCGGGCATCAGGATGGCGCTGAACGGCTTTGAAGCAGCACGGCGTGAAAACGGCGAAACTGGATTGCGTCATCACATCGTGCATCTGCAGCTCATGTCTGATGCCGATGCTCCGAGATTCGGTGAATTGGACGTGAGCGCAACCTTTCAGCCCTTGTGGGCGTGGCCGGATCCTTCCGTACTTGAACTGGACGTCCCGATCCTCGGCAGGGAACGAGCCTGGTCCATGTATTCCATTGGTACGGTTCACCGCACAGGTGGGCGAATTGTTGGCGGCAGTGATTTTTTCGTGACCGACCTCAACCCCCTGCTGGCCATCGAAGTGGCGATCACCCGTCAGAACCCCTATGAAAACGCCGGTCCGGTGCTGGATGAGAGCGAGGGCGTCGATCTGGCGACCATGATCGATGCCTACACGATCAACGGTGCCTACCTGATGAAACAGGATGATCAGCAAGGATCGATAGAAGTCGGAAAACGAGCGGACTTTGTCGTATTGGACAGGAACCTGTTCGAGATCCCCGCCGTTCAAATCAGTGACGCCCAGGTCGTAATGACGGTATACGGTGGTGAGGATGTGTACATGAAGCCTTAGCGGCCGCTGGCATAAAAATTGAGCTTCAGGCTGAGTTAAGCCGGTCGAAGAGAGCCTGTTTATGCTTTCACCATCCACATCGCAAGCGATATCATCGTTGCAGGACTGAATTTTTTCGGGGGAGTTCCCTTGGGGCCGCTTGAAGGTTTGAAAATCATTGAAGTTTCGGGGCTGGGTCCCGGCCCCTTTTGCGGCATGTTGCTGGCGGACCTGGGTGCTGACGTCGTCTGCGTGGACCGGGAAGCTGCGCCGAGGCTGGAGCCGGCCAGCGACTGCACTCGCCGCGGCAAGCGTTCCATCGTGCTGGATTTGAAAACGGAAGAAGGGAGAGACGTCTTTTTCAGCCTGGTTGAAAAGGCAGATGCCCTGTTTGAAGGATTCCGTCCCGGTGTGATGGAGAAACTGGGCCTGGGCCCGGGTGAATGCATGGCGCGTAATCCCCGTCTGGTTTATGGCCGCATGACCGGCTGGGGCCAGCACGGCCCCCTGTCAAAGGCTGCAGGACACGATATCAATTACATTTCACTGTCCGGAGCGCTGGCGGCTATCGGCCGGAAAGGAGAAAAACCGGCTGTGCCGCTGAACCTGGTCGGTGATTATGGCGGCGGGGCGATGTTCCTGGCTTTGGGTATGGTCAGTGCACTGCTGGAGGTGCAAAGGTCCGGGAAAGGCCAGGTAATCGATGCGGCGATGACCGACGGCTCGGCGTTACTGATGTCGGTATTCTATTCATTGCAGGCACAAGGTCAGTGGCATACCCAACGCGGTAGTAACCTGCTGGATGGCGGAGCGCATTTCTATGATGTTTACGAGACAAGCGATGGTAAGTTTGTATCCATCGGGCCTCTTGAGCCGTCTTTGTATACCGTGCTGCTGGAAAAATTGGGTGTTGATCAGGATGAGTTCGGATCGCAATATGCTCAGGAGTCCTGGCCCGGGTTGAGCAGCAGGCTTGAAGCCGTGTTTAAAACCCGAAGCAGGGACGAGTGGTGTGAGTTGCTCGAAGGCACTGATGCCTGTTTCGCACCCGTTCTGGATCTAAGCGAAGCGGCTCAGCACCCGCACAACCGCGCCAGGAAAACCCACATCGAAGTAGGCGGGATGATGCAGCCGGCGCCGGCGCCCCGGTTCAGCCGGACGCAGCCGGAAGTGGCATTTGCTCCGCATGAACGGGGAGCAGATCTTGCTGCTGTCATCAAGGACTGGGGAATCGGAAAAAATCATGAATAAACAGGATTTGATGCAACGGCGTGACAGGGCCATGGGCCCGGCTTACCGGTTATTCTATGACGAGCCGGTTTACCTGGTTCGGGGTGAGGGGATCTGGCTCTACGATGACGATGGCAGGAAGTATCTCGACTGCTACAACAACGTGGCATCGGTCGGCCATTGTCATCCGCATGTTGTCGAAGCGCTGAGCAGGCAGGCATCGACGCTCAACACCCACACGAGATACCTGCATAACAATGTCGTCGAATACGCAGAGCGGCTGACAAGCACCCTGCCGGGCGACCTGAGTGTCTGCATGCTCGTGTGCACCGGCACCGAGGCCAACGAACTGGCCTACAGGATTAGCCGCACAGTAAGCGGAAACGACGGTGCGATCGTAACGGAATCCGCTTACCACGGAAATTCCAACGTAGGCAACGATCTGTCCACCATGGAGTACCCGGCATCCGAGCGGCCGGAGTACCTTGAAGCCGTCGAGGCGCCCTCCGGTTACCGCGGCAGATATGATTACCAGGAGCCTGATTTCGGTGAGGCCTACGCGGCCCTCGCTGGGGAAGGTATCGATCGCCTGGCTGAACGGCAGCGCAGGCCAGCCATGTTCTTGTGCGACAATATTTTCAGCTCTAACGGCGTGCTGACACCACCGCCTGCGTATCTCCAGGAAGCATACCGTCGGGTCCGGGAGGCTGGTGGCCTGGCGGTTGCAGATGAGGTCCAGTCCGGCCTGTGTCGACTGGGCGACCATATGTGGGGGTTCATGGATTCAGAGGTTGTCCCGGATATTGTTACGATGGGAAAACCGATGGGTGACGGACATCCACTGGCGGCCGTGGTAACCACCCCGGAAATCGCCGGAAAGTTCGCTCAGAAATACGACTATTTCAATACCTTTGGAGGTAATCCGGTTTCCGCAGCGGTGGGAATGGCGGTGCTGGATGTCATAGAAGATGAAAATATCCTGCAGAATGTGAAATCAGCTGGTGATTACCTCGGCAGGGGCCTGCGAAAACTGGCGCAGAAACACGCTTTGATCGGTGATGTTCGGGGCAAAGGTCTGTTTTTCGGTGTGGAACTGGTCAGGAATCCTGAAACCCGTGAGCCGGCCGACACCGAGGCCAGGAAAGTCGCCGAACATCTGCGCCACAATGGCATTCTGCTCGGCGTGTCCGGCCCTTGCCGCAACGTGATCAAGATTCGGCCACCTCTGGTGTTCTCCCGTGAGAATGCGGACCAGCTGCTGGATGGCTTGCAGACCGCAATCGATCGATTGTGATGGGAAGTATGAGTTTATTTGGATTCAACCCATGAGCAGAGATATTCAAAACCTGCTGTTCGATCTCGATGGAACCCTGGTCGACAGCAGCCAAACCATCGGCGTGAGTATTGACTTCGCGCTGGACGGCATGAATATCGACAACGCCCTGAACAAACCGATAGAGGCGATGATCGGCAGGCCGCTTCTCGATATTTTCTGCAATGAATTCCACATGACGGAAGAGCAGGCATTTATGGCAATCGACCTCTATCGTGAGCACTACAACAGCCTGAACCAGGCAGGTACGCGCGTTTATGAAAGCATCCGGGAAGTCCTGCCGGCCCTTAAGAATGCCGGCTACAGCCTGTATATCGCGACGGTCAAGCCGACTTCGATTGCAGATAAAGTTTTGTCCGATCTGGACCTGAGATCCTGGTTTGACGGAATTTCCGGAAGTTCCATGGATTCCTCACGGAGAGACAAAGCGAGCATTATCGCCCACGCGATCAGGACTTTCGGCCTCGATCCCTTGCATTCCATGATGATCGGTGACCGGGATCAGGACATCAACGGCGCAAGGAAGAACGGAATGCCGGCAATCGGGGTTACTTATGGATTTGGCTCAAGGGAAGAGCTGGATGCGGCACAAGCTGCACACATCATCGATCATTCGAAAGAAATTCTTTCGCTGCTGGTGAACCCGGGTGTGTCAAAGTAGTCGAATGGCCAGAATCATTAAAACAGGTGCTGCATGATCGCCAGGTACACTTCGCTGGCAGCGTTTTTGCTGCTGGTCACGTTGACTTCACTGACCGGTTCCGGGTTCGAGGCAGGTGAGTGGTATTACATCACCATGCGGCAGCCTTCCTGGTGGCCGCCAGGCTGGTTTTTCGTGCTGGCCTGGACGTTGGTCTATATCACCATGGCCCTGGCGGCATGGAACGTCTGGCTGACTGGACACTATTCCCGAACGGCGGCGGTCACCTGGTGGGTGATGCTGCTTGTGCTGAATGTGGGTTGGTTCGCGGTATTTTTCGGCCTGCACAGGCTGGGCTATGGTTTTCTGGTGCTGGGCGTCACTGCTGTGGTCGCCCTTTTTTGCACCCGGGCCTTCGGCAAGCTGTCCCGGCAAGCCGCTTTGCTGATGCTGCCTTACCTGTTCTGGATCGGCTGCCTGTGGCTACTCAACCTCGTGATCTGGTCATACAACGGGGGCATGCTGCAACACCTGTTTTTGTAAGCGTTGTTTCCTAAGATTCAGGTTGGGTGATGCAGAAGACATTCAGCTTGTTTCCATCAAGGTCACGGAAGTAACCGGCATAAAAACCATCCGACCGGGGTCCTGCAGGACCTTCATCCGTACCGCCCAGTTCAATGGCCTTATCGTAAACTTTGTGGACCAGGTCGGTTGAATCCACCGCCAGTGCGACCATCGTACCGTTGCCGACCGTGGCGGGTTTTCCATCGAAGGGTTTGGTCACAGAAATTCCAGGTTGATCCGGTGACGAAGCCCAGGCGACAAACACGTCTTCATACTCCATGAAACGGCCGGCGCCCAGCACGGCCAGTAACTCATCGTAAAAAGCCACAGCGCGTGGCAGGTCATTGGTACCAAGGGTGACGTATCCAATCATTCTATTGCTCCTGAATTATACAAACGGTGAAAACCCAAACAGCCACTGGTGAGAAAAAGCTACGATGAGGTAGGTCGTGAACCCGGCAACCAGCAGAATGATGTCCTTCTTGCGCGGCACCGGGTCCGGTTTGGTCCAGGCTCCGTCTCTCCGGTTCAGCAACACAATCTCGATGATTGCCCAAAGCGCCAGCCCGCCGAACAATACGATGGAGCGCGCTTCGCCGTTGGCCAGTAAATGGGCGAACCCCCAGAGGGCAACCCCGGACAACTGCGGGTGCCTCACGACTCGTTTTAGATTGGTGGCGTGGTGTGACGCGATAAACAGGATGAACGCAATCAGAACCAGCAGTGAAGTCAGGTGACGGCCCCAGGCTGGCGGTAGAAACACGTTTTCCGGAATGCTGGCCTTCCAGCCTGAGATGACCAGATACAGCGATAAAACCATGAGCAGGGCAAACAGTCCCTTGTAGGGTTTCTCCCCGATCTTCGAGATCAGGTTTTTTCTGAAATCGACTGCGATGGCGGGAATGAAGTGCATTACACTCCACAGTAAAACACCGAGTACGAGTTTGGCCATGACTGGTTCCTGAGGTTTCGCGTGTTGTTTTTCAGTTTAATCGCTGAATCCAGTTAAGGGTGAAAATTATCGTTGAAATTACAGATTATGTGCCGATGCCAAGTAGTCGCATGATTCCAGAATTACTGCGAGGCGCAGTTTTCCGCCAGTCAATCAGTACGATCCTGTATTTCCTACCGGAACAGTGAACGCGTCTGCAACCAGGGTATCCACGTTATCTCCCGTCAGCGCTTCGAGAAAAGCCAGCAATTGTGCGACCTCCGCATCATTCAGACCCAGTGGCCGGATCAGCGGGTCGCGCAGTTCATTGTCGATCCCGCCACGGTTGTAGAAGGCGATCACATCTTCCAGGCTCGATAGCGAACCATCGTGCATATACGGTGCGGTCAGGGCGATGTTGCGCAGAGTCGGTGTGCGGTACTTCCAGCGGTCGTCCGGGTCTTCGGTGATTTCGTACAGGCCCAGGTCATTGGGGCGGGGCTCGGAGGCATCGGCTACGATATCGCCCCGCACGGTTATCATTTCACCGGGAGCGATCTGGACACGGGTGCTTTCAGGCGTTTTCGACATGGAGCGCTGATAACCGATGCCGGTATTGTGCAGCTGGTTATCCGTGAATAACGCCCATTCTGTTCCCACAAGATGACAGCCTGAACAACCGGCTCCACCGGTGAAGAGTTGGAAACCCGCCCTTTGTTCTGCCGTCATTGCGTCTTCCTCCTCCCCGTAATACCAGCGATCGAACGCACTGTTGGCGGAGACCAGTACACGCTGATAGCTGGAAAGGGCCTGGCCCAAGGTTTCCATCGAGATGACCTGGCCTGGAAATGCCTGTTCAAAACGGGGCGGGTAGCCGGGAATCGACCTGATCTGTTCCATGACCAGGCCAACGGAAGGATTTCCCATCTCGTTATGGGCCAGCAGCGGTCCCCATATCTGCTGTTCGAGCGAGCTTTCCCTGCCATCATGAAACAGTCGTTCCAGGTAAGCCACGTTGTAAATGGTCGGTGAATTACGCCTGACAGTTCGGCCTTCGATACCCACCGCCATGGCCAGTTCATTGCTGGTGAAACCTTGTTCGGGTACATGACACATCGCGCAGGAGAAGGTGTTGTTATGCGATAGCCGGCGGTCGAAGAACAGCAGGCGGCCCAAGTCGATTTTTTCCTGGGTCAGTGGGTTACCCGCCGGCGTTGGGATGGGCGGTAAACCCAACGGAGGTTCGAACTCACTGCTCCAGAGACTGGCCGGCACGCCTTTGCGGCGCTCCAGGCTCTGCGCCCTGGTCTGGTACTCGCGTGTTTCATAGCCATCCTTGTCATCCCCTGGTCCTTGCAGCGCATGGGCCTGGAGCGGTTCCATCTGCAGCGTCAGGATATCGTTCAGCATGGTGTCGGCATGCAGGTAGGAGGCGCTGAATATATTGCGGATTCGCAGGTGCCGGTCGACCAGGAAAACCCTCAGGATATGGGAAATACTCCCCGCCTCGCCTTCCTCTGCATTGGGATCCCGGACAATGGACTGGCCGTAGGACTCCAGTATGGGCTCCAGTTCATGCGGGCCACTGGTGGTGAGGAAATGCCAGTCGAAATCGCCTGAAATATACGGGCGTCCGTAGCGTTTCATAACCTCGGGTGTGTCCTGCACCGGGTCAAAGCTCAGGCTGATAAAACGAACGCCTTTTCCCTGGCTGGGGTCTTCCAGCAGCTGATCCTGCAGCTTTTCCAGAACATGGGTGGCCAGGGGGCAGCCGTTGGCATCAGAACAACTGCTGTAAATGAAACTCAATACCACGACTTTGTCGCCCATCAGGGTATGCAGCGTGGTTTCTTCACCGTCCGGGGAGAGCACCTGGCCATTCCCAGCCATGCCAATCGGCGGGAGCTGATAGCTGCCTGCCTCGGGCGGTTCGAACTCAATTTCATTCCAGCCGGGGGCAAGGACCTGAACATCAGCGGGTTCTGCCGGGTCGGCCAGGAGAGGATTGCCGCTCATGCTGGCCAGTAACAACAGGAGAAGCAGGCGGGTGAGTGTCGTGCGCACCCGCCTCTTACTGGCTTCCCCTGCTTCAGGCATCAGTGACCGCCGCTGTTGGCATTACCGCCATCAACTCCAGAAGCGGCCACGTTGGGGTGATTCTTGCCATAGAGAGAATAGGCTCCAAACCGCATCTGGTGCGGTAATCCCAGGTTTTCGGCCAGGAAATCAATGGTGAATTCGTGATGGAGTTTTTTGCCATCCCAGGTGTAGGACTTGAAATACTGCAGGTCTTCGCCCTCGGGGGCTTCGACCTTGTCCCAGTTGGCCAGCAAGGATGAAGTGAAGTAGACGCGCTTGCCGTCCCAGCTTTGCGAGGTCATGTTGATCTGGGCGCCGATCTTGGTCTGCTGGATTTCCACCGGCTTAAAGGGGTCGGAAATATCGAACAGGCGGGCCATCCCATCATTCCAGGTGTCCACCCACAACAGCGAATCATCGGCCGATATCGAGATGTCTACCGGCAGGGGAATTTTCGTGGCATCGCCAATGTCGGCAACGGCTTTCGCCTGCCACTCACCGTCGTCGTCTTCATAAATCAACCAGATCTTTGAGGTGAGGGCGGTGGTAGTGAAGCAGTAATCGTTGTGCGGACCCCAGGCGCAGCGAATTTCAAGCGGGGCGCCAGGCACGTCGAATATTTTCTTTGGCTTACGCGTGTGCAGGTCCCACACCACCACGGTGTTGCCAAACCGTTTCATCGCCTCGGGGTCGCCCATCAGCTTGCCGAGGTTCATCATGTAATTGTTCCAACCGGTGAACGACGAGGTGATCATGACGTTTCGGCGCGGCAGTGCGCGAACATCATAGCCGTAACCGTCGGCAAAATTTCCGGTTTTCACGGCACCGCCCAGGTCCTGGTCCGTCGGCATCCAGTGAGTGGCTACATAATCACCGGTGTTGGTGTATTCGACCAGCGCGGTGCGGCCACCGTGGTCCTTGTCGTTGGAAAGGCCTGTCAGCATCATGCGACCGGGCAAGGCATAAGTGGTGTGGGGACCCACTACACCACCACTGCTCTTCACGAAGTTATCAATGGTTTTGTACAGCGTCGGTCTGGCCGGGTCGGTGTGCACGTCGAAGATAAAGATTTTATTGGTGTCCAGCCCGCCGGCCCACAGGTAGTGCCGGTCATCGGTCAGGCCGGAGTGATGCGCTTCGTTGCGCCCGCCAACGGATAATGAATTGATCACTTTGCCATAACTCGGTGAGGCCGGATTTACATCAACCGTTACCAGCTTGTCCTGCTCATCGCCCACGCCTTCTGAACCCAGGGTCCAGACATAGACGTAATCTTCCTGGCCGACAATTTTTGCCATATAGGGCGACATGCAGGTCTCGTCAGCAGCCACCGTAACCGGTAATGCGGCGACCGAAGCCAGCACAAAGCTCAGGCAGAAATACCTCCCTTTTCTCAGCGATGAATGTAAAAGTTCCAATGGCATGATTTAGCTCTCCTTTAGTCTCTGCCGGCGGCATTTTTATTTTTCCAGCCAGTGCATGTTATAGCATAGGCGAAACAGGCAAAATTTCAGCGTTGTTCTATGCTGAAAGAATATCCGCATAATTAAAGGGAGGTTTTCGTGCGAATTAAAACCGTATTGATCATCGGACTGCTCGGGTTTATATGTTCGCCCGGCCATATGCTGGCGGGTTCCAATGCGCATTGGCTCAACGAGGGCAAACCGGTCCAGATTAGCGTGATCGAAATGCCGAAGGACCGGAATCACGACGCACGTTTTTTGCAGAACCCCCGGTTAAACCAGGCGACCGGACCGGCAGATGGAGACAAGGCCGAGGCTGCAACGAGCGGGTTCCAGCCACCGCTGAGGCGGGGTCTTTCCACCACCACTCCGGGCATCATGCATATCGCGGCATTCGTTGATCATGACGAGCTCAACCCGGATGCTTTGCTTGACTGGAATTGCGGTCAGCGGACTTACGATACACAAGACTTCAATCACAACGGAACAGACTACAACGCAGCTCTTTTTCCCTGGCTGACCATGGCCAATGACGGTACGGTCGTGATCGCTGTAGCCGATGGTGAAATTATCGACAGACACGATGGTGAGCCGGATCAGAATTGTGAATTCGATCCCAATGCGGAGGCCAATTTCGTCGTCGTGCAGCATGCGGACGGCAAGGTCGCCATATACGCACACATGAAAAAAGGTAGTGTTACACCGCGCAAAATCGGCGACAGGGTGGAGCAGGGTGATTACCTGGGAGTGATGGGCAGTTCAGGACTTTCGACCGGTCCTCACTTACATCTGGGCGTACAGGACAGGTTCGGTAACCTGTTCGATCCCTATGCCGGTACCTGTAATGAGCTCAACAATGAAACCCTGTGGGAAGAACAGGAAGAGTACAAGGAGCAGATGATACTGGCGGCTCTGACCCACAGCGCGTTTCCTGAAGTCCCTGCCTGTCCAAAACCTGAGGTGCCACATCTCAGTGATGTATTCGCCTCCCAGGATACTATTTTCGTCTCGGCAACTGTCCGTGACTTCGACGAAACCGATGAAATTGGCGTGGAGGTACTTGACCCGTCGGGACAGTCTTTGCTGACGTCTTCCTACACCAATCCGACAGCAGGTCAATTCTCTGCCATTACGGTGACATTTAATTTTCAGTTGGGCCAACCGGCCGTTGATGGCGAATATACCTGGCGGGTCAACTATGCGGGCAATACCCTCGATCACAGTTTTTACATCGGTGCCGGCCCTGACCCTGACCCTGGAGCAGTTCCGGCCAACAATGCCTTTACCGGGCTCTGGTACGATCCTGCGCTTGATGGTGAAGGCTTCAACATTGTTACGACCGCGGGTGGAACCATCGTCTATTTTTACGGCAGTGATGATCGCGGCAACCGGGTCTGGTTGATTTCGGACCTGATCCTGGGTGAGATCAAGACCGGTGTGCCTGTCGAGGCGCCAATGTTCGAGTCAACCGGTGGAGTGTTCCCGACACCTGTCGCCAGCGCCCGTGGCCTTTCACAGTGGGGAACCCTGAATCTGCTTTTCAGCGCCTGCGATGCCGGACAGTCCACCCTGAAAGGCGCTGACGGCAACAAGAATTCGCAGCTAACCAAGCTTGCGGGTGTTGCGGGTGCGAGCTGCGTCGAGGGTGATGCGCCCGCTGATTCTCCGTGGGCCGGACTTTGGTATGACCCCGCAAAAGATGGCGAAGGCTACAATCTGATCGTCTCTCCGATCGGCCGCATACTTTACTTTTATGGCTTCAGGTCCAGTGGGCTGAGGCTATGGCTGGTCAGTGACCTGATTGCCGAAACACTGGCCGTCGGGCAAACAGTAGTCATCAAGATGTACGAATCTACCGAAGGCACGTTTGATACACCCGCACCCAGCGGTGAAGCGCTGGTGGAATGGGGCACGGCGGAAATCACCGTGATCGACTGCGATACGATCAGAATCGTTCTGAGCGGAACCGACGGCAACAAGACCAGTAATACGGTCAGGCTGGCCGGGATTATCGGCGCAGGCTGTCCCTTGTAATCTTAAATATCAGTCTTTGTAGATTTTGCCGTCCTTCATGACGAAGGAGATGTCGCTCAGTACAGAGATATCCTCCAGCGGATTGCCTTCCACGGCGACTATATCAGCGAGCTTACCTTCGCTGATGCTGCCCAGCTGTTCTTCCATGCCGATCAGCCTTGCAGCGGTTCTGGTGGAGGCCTGGATGGCTTCCATTTCAGGCATACCGCCTTCAACCATGTAGATGAATTCCAGGGCATTGGTGCCATGCGGGGAAACGCCCGCGTCGGTGCCAAAGGCAATGGTAACGCCATTGGCATACGCTTTGGCAAAAGTGTCCTGGATTTGCGGCCCAACGCTGGCAGCCTTGGGGCGGACCACTGCGGGAAAATAGCCGTCCTCTTCGGCTTTTTCGGCCACGAACTTGCCGGCGGAGATGGTTGGCACATAATACGTACCGCGCTCCTTCATCAGGTCTATCACTTCGTCATCCATGAACGTGCCGTGTTCGATCGACGTCACACCGGCCAGTACGGCGCGTTTCATGCCCTCGGTGCCATGGGAATGCGCCGCTACCGTCATCCCGTAGTCGTTAGCCGTTTGCACGACGGCTTCCAGTTCATCGGTCATGAACTGGGGGTTCTGACCGCTCTTGGCCAGGCTGAGTACGCCGCCAGTTGCCGTTATCTTGATCATGTCGGCGCCATCCTTGTAGCGCTGCCGAACGGCCTTGCGTGCGTCATCAGGGCTATTAATCACACCCGCTTCAGGGCCCGGGTCTCCCATCAGGTCTTTACGGAATCCGTTGGTCGGATCCGCGTGACCACCGGTAGTACCGATGGTCTTGGCGGCTGTCACAATCCGCGGCCCGGTTGCTACGCCACTGCTGATGGCATTGCGCAGCGCTACGGTCACGTTGTTGGCGTCTCCCAGGTTGCGCACGGTAGTAAACCCCGCCTGCAGGGTGATATTGGCGTAATGGTTCGCGAGCAGAGCCTGGTCCGCTTCATTGTTCTGAAAACGCTTGATGTAACCGTTGCGCGACATCTGACCGGTCAAATGAACATGCATGTCCATCAGTCCGGGTAAACAGGTATCGAGCTGTATTCGATTGGCATCAGGCCCTGCTTCGACGGCTTTTCCTACCGCAGCAATCCGGTTGTCTTCAATCAGCACCTGTTGATTTTCCAGCAAACGGCCCCGCTCCACATCAACCAGGCGGGCACATTCGAGAACGGTGGTTTCGGCGTGAGCCGCGGAACATGCGGACAGCAGGAACAGCGGTATAAGCAAACGTTTCATTCAAAACTCCGATAATTTAACTGAAAAGTAATTGGCCCAGACGGCCGGTCAGGATAGCGAGGTAATTGCCCAGCGCATAGCCAATCATGGCCATCAGGATGGAAGCCGGTACCAGTGACTCACGATGATGGGCTGCCACAATGGGAGCCGAAGCCGCTCCGCCAATATTGGCTGCAGACGCGATGGCCAGGGTGTGTACATCCACGCGGAACAACCAGGCCCCTGCCAGGATAAAAATGCCATGAATGAAAATCCAGACATACGCCATCAGGACAAAAGCGCCCATGGTCTCCAGGCTGGCGTTGCTGAGATCCATGGTGGCGCCGATTCTGGCCACATAAACATAGATGATCGCCATTGCGATGGGATGAGCAGCCGGTAGTTTTCGGGCAGGTGTCGCCGAAGCCACCAGGGCCAGCGTAGTCACCAGCAGGATCAGCCAGGTGCTGGCGCTGATCACCGTAGCGCCTCCTACCACCACCGGTGGCAGCACCTGTGACAGTTCCAGTGAGATCCAGGTGAAACTCAAAGCGATCAGGGCCAGGTAAAGCAAATGGATCATGCTCGGCGCCTGTTCCGAGTCCTTATGTGCCGCTGCCGCCTGGTCCATCAGTTCCAGGCGGTCGGCCGGAACTCTCATCCAGCGGTTAAATTTTTCGGCGAAGGCTCGGGAGCCGAGCAACAGCGGCAGCCAGATCAGGTAAACCATCTGGTCAGCAGCTGCAGCCATGGTCATATCCTGCCCGCTGCCGTCCAGTGCTGCATGGGCGGCCGTCATGTTCCCGGTTCCGCCAATCCAGCTGCCTGCCAGCGTACCGAATGCTTTCCAACTGTCTTCCGGCAGGGGGAATTTCAGCACGAAGCCTTCGGGTGTGACGATGGCCTGCCCAAGTGCGTACGCGATGACACCACCCAGCACCACGCCAACGGTGCCGATCAGCATGACGAAAACCCCTTTACCCATGATCCGCACCGCCCCGATCACATCGACCTTGATCAGCATCAGGCAGATGAAAATAGGCAGGCCGTATTGGCGCAGAAAATCATAGGCAGCCGATTGATAAGGAATCAATCCGGTATTGGATAGTACGACCGGTGTGGCATAAATAAAGATCAGGGGAGGCAGGTAGTCGAAAATTTTCCAATGGGTCTTTTTTTCCAGCCAGAACCAGAAGCTGACTACAGCGACCAGAACGGCCATGACGCCTACCGGCGAATCAATCAGGGTGTTATCCATTGCTTCTCTGCCCTCGTAACTGGTGCAACAGCTTACAAGCCAACTCCAGCGAATCCAAGAACCTGGGTGCAGCCCGGCTGACCGGGTCGGCCGGCAGCAGGAACAGTGCTTTGTTTTTTACGGCTGTCATTGCCGGCCAGTCCAGCCAGGTGGCAAGTGGGTTGGGAGAGTCTTCCTGGAAGGGAGCGAAAATTGCATCAGGGTCGGCAACGATCACCGACTCGAAACTCACCTGGAACGCGATTCCGGGCTCATCATTGAAAATATTCCGTCCCCCGCAAAGACCGAGCCCCTTGCTGATCAGTTGATTGCCGTTGATCGTGAACAGGGGTTTTGCGCCTACCTGGTAGAAGTAGGCGAGTACGTCTTGATTGGCGTAGAGCTCAGACAGGGCCGCCAGTCGCCGACGGAATTCCTGGCCGAGGGCGCTTGTCCGATCCGCCTGATCGGTCAGGCGGCCGACTGCTTCGAGCACATCCGCGATCTCCGCGGGCTCACTGATCTCGACAGACCACACCGGCACGCTCAGAGCGCGCAGTTGTGAAACCGCCGCATGCGGGTTACCGGATTCCCAGGCAATGACGAGGTCGGGCTGCAAGGACATCACCCGTTCTATGTCAATGCGGAAAGCATCACCAATGCGGGGAACGGATTTGGCTGCTTCCGGATAGTCGCTGTATTCCACCGTTGCAATCAGCCGCTCACCCGCCCCGGCGGCATAGACGATTTCGGTCAGGTGGGGAGAAAGTGTGATGATCCGTGCAGCTTCGCCCTCAAAATCGAAAGCCGTTCCGTCAGCTTGTTCCAGTTGAATCGATTCGGCCATGACTGGCGGGACCAGCGCGGCCCATACCAGGATGCAAAGGCATAGCTGGTGGATGCTGACAGATTGCAAAATCAGACGATTACGCCAATCAGTAGCAGCAGCGCCAGAACGGTCAACCAGACACCCAGGATACGCCAGGTCAGATCCATGGCTTGTTGCAGGCAGATCAGCGGGCCTTCGATCTGGTCGGCATATCCGTCCCGAGCTGCATGGCCAGTCAACACGATACAGCGGGCACTGGCCAGCAGGAAACCGTTATTTCCCTCAAACAGCCCATGACCCTGTTCATCGTGGTACTGCTTCCAGGCATTGAAAACTGAATCGAAATCAGTGGCAATCGCCAGCGACAAAGTCATCAACTGCGCAGCGGGCCAGTCCATAATCTGCTGCAAACCGGTAAACAGCCCCTTCTGTTCATCGCTGAGATTATGGTTTTCGCGCACCAGCCAATCGACGATCCGATACAGGAAGGCGCCGACGATACCGAGCACCGCAAACCAGAAAATAATGCCAAACCACCGTCGCAGGGCTTCGCGGAAAACCGATTCCACAGCGACGGCCCTCGCTTCGCTTTTGTCATCTGGCACCTGCCCGCGTAACAGTCTTTCCATCGACTCGTCGCGATCTTCATCGGTATCCGCTTCAATGATTTCTGCAACATCCGTATCCAGATCCCTTGGGCCGAAGGTATATATCAGCACGACAAGCGCCAGCAAAAACGCGCCGGTTGAACCCAGGGCGGAAACCAGCACTTGATTGAGCAACAACAGGAGGATCAAAGGCACCGAACCGATGACCAGGAAACCGAGGGCGTCCTGCCATAACGGCAGTTTGCCGAACGCATCATTGCTGAAATCCACCCAGGTGGTCAGCCATTGCCGTTTTCGTAAACTGCCCAGTTCGCGAACGAAATGGCAAAGTCCAAAAGCTAATAAAATCTCGATAATGGTCATGGGGCTATTTTATTCCTTTGCGGCTCCGCCAGCTACCCGCGTTTCTGACCCGCCTGTCAAGGTTGTCGCCGCATTGCTGTTTGTACCAGTCGGCAATGAGCCGGAAAGCGATGGATACGGGAGGCGGGAGGCGGACTTCGTCCTGACTGATCGCGACGTTCAGTTCTTCCACAGAGAACCAGCGCAATTCATCGATTTCCTCGGTGGCACAGCATTCACGGTTTTCCGCTTCAGCATGAAATCCACACATGGCCGAGGCAGGGAAAGGCCAGGGTTGCGAGGAAACGTAGCGGATGCTTTTCAGCCTGACCATGGCTTCTTCATAGACCTCCCGGACCAGCGCATCTTCCAGGCTTTCGCCAGGTTCGACGAATCCTGCAAGGGTGGAAAATCGTTTTTCCGGCCAGTTGGCGTTACGTCCCAGCAGGCAGGCGTTTTGATGTGTGACCAGCACGATGATTGCCGGGTCGATGCGGGGGAATGACTGCCGTCCACATTCTTCGTTACTGCAAACCAGTTTATGGCCGGAGGACTCAAGACGGTTGGCACTGCCGCAGATTCCGCAGAACGCATGCCGGTACTGCCAGTAATGCAATGCTTTTGCATACGCCAGAACCCCGGCGTGCTTGGCATCCATGTCAACGGAAGCCAGGCGCAAGTCGAGAAATTGCGCCTGTGGATAGGCCATCAGAATTTCTTCCTGTTGCCGGTCGTTGACGGACACCGCGAAAAAGTAACGCTTGCCATCTGTACCCAGTAACGTGGGCGTCTGCAGAGCATCGGGCTGCTGCAATTCGCCGGGTTTCAGATAGACGGCGACCTGGCAATCGTCACTATTGGACAGCAGACTGCGGTTACGCCATAGAGGAACAAATCGTGCGGCGTTTGAAGACCTGGCTTCAGCAACCCATTCCTCGTCGTCCCGGTATTCAACCAGGCGATCGAGCCGTACCGAAGAAAAAACATTTCTCCTGGAGCGGGTGATCCAATCGATACTCAGATCTGGCCGGGGCACCGGCTAAACGGAAAAAGAAGAACCGCAGCCGCAGGTTGTGCTGGCATTCGGGTTACGAATGACGAATTGGGCGCCCTGCAGGCTTTCCGAGTAATCAACTTCGGCGCCCATCAGGTACTGGAAACTGAGCGGGTCGACCAACAGGGTCACACCATCATTGCTGACAGCAATGTCATCTTCCGCCTGTTCTTCATCAAAAGAGAATCCGTACTGGAAGCCTGAGCAGCCGCCACCGGATATATAGACGCGCAGTTTCAGCCCGGGATTGCGCTCTTCCAGGATCAATTCCTGAACCTTACGTGCTGCGGCGTCGGTGAAGACAATACCGGGCATGGCGTTACCGCCGTCTGTCATGATGTTAATCTGGCTATCCATACCACTCACTATGGTGTTATTTCGGTCTGAATTCAATTGTCCCGCAAACCTGACCAGTCAAAACTCCGAATGACCGGTTTCCGTTGATTCTTCGATTCCAGCGTCAGCAACAGACGCGTAGGGCTGAAGCCGTCTGGCAGGGTCAGGTAGCCCTCCAGTTGCTGAAAATACTTGAACCGGAACGCGGGTTCCGGTGTTTCGCCATCACTGACCTGTGCCCAGCGCAGCGTGACCAGCCGATTGTCCAGGGTACCCTCGATATCGATTCTGACCCTTCCGGTAACAATCGAAGCCCGCTGGATGTTCTGGGTCAGTGTAAGTACGAACTGGTACACCCGGCTGGATTCGGTTGCAATAATCTCAGCGCGATACACATCCAGCCCGGATTGTGCGCCTCCCGATCCGGCCAGTCTGCGGTAGAAGTCCAGTTCCGACTGCAACCTCGCGAGCTCTGCCTGGCGAGCACTTTCGTCCTCTTTCAGAATCCGATTTGCCCGGCGCAAAACATCCGCTTCTTTTTCTACCACGACCTGCCTGGCTTGCAGTCTTTCCAGGCGGTTTTTCATGGCATTGAGTTCAGTTGCCATGAAATCGACGTTCTTTTGCAGTTCCCCGTTTTCCGGGGTGAATTTGCTCGTCGCCAGTTGCCAGACCACGAACAGGAGTACTGCCATGATCAGCGTGGTAAGCACCATCGCTTCGGGAAAATTTTTGGATTTTGAAATACGTTTTGGCATATGACAAAAAAGCGGCCGAAGCCGCTTATTCCCTGCACGTTCTGATTATTATTCGAGGATTATTTTTATCGTTATTTGGCAAGACCCCAGAACTGTAGAAGTTTATACAGCGCCACGGGGGATCACGTCAAGAATTTGTTACATTTTTGTAATCTTTGAACACATCCAGCCAGTCCCGGCTGTCATCGGCAATGACGAGAAACTCGGGGTTCAGAAGTGATTTCCCGGTGTTGTACCGCAACGGTTTTCCGTCCAGCGTGACGATCTTTCCACCGGCAGCCAGGACGACCGCATGGGCCGCTGCAGTATCCCATTCGGAAGTTGGCCCCAGTCGTGGATAGAAATCGGCTTTTCCTTCAGCCACCAGGCAAAACTTGAGGGAACTGCCCATGCTGACCAATTCGTAATCGCCGAGTTTCGCCAGGAATTCCAACAGCAGGGGGTTTGCGTGCGAACGGCTGCCCACGACAACCATCGGGTCGGCGCAGGGCTCGCGGATGCTGATGTACTTCATGCTGGCGTCCGCTTCGTGCTTGCTGGCGTACTGGCCGACCAGGCCGGTATAGGTCACGCCGGTGACCGGCACATGGACCACACCGAGAATCGGCTGATGAGAGCGGATCAGAGCGATGTTCACGGTGAACTCGCCGTTCCGGTTGATGAACTCTTTGGTACCGTCCAGCGGGTCCACCAGCCAGTACTGAAACCAGGCCGCACGGGTATCGTAGTCAATATCCGCGGATTCTTCGGACAGTACCGGTATATCAGGCGTCAATTGCGCCAGTGCGTCGCAAATAATCCGGTGACTGGCCAGGTCAGCCTGGGTCAGTGGCGATTCATCTTCTTTCTGAACGACTTTGATATCTCTTCCATAGACATCAAGAATTGCCTTTCCCGCATCGACTGCGATTTCAGCAATGGCCGCGGCAAATGCGCCCGGATCACTTTCCGTCATGTTCTGACTCCTTCCTTAGATAATCTCTGGCGATGTAGAGGGCTGCAATAGTCCGGCCCTCGGTGCAATCAGGTCTTTCAATGAGCGAGTACAGGTCGTCGATGGGCCATGGCACTACTTCCAGCTCTTCGGGTTCATCCCCTTCCAGCTTTTCGGAGTAAAGGTCACGTGCCAGCACAATGTGAGTAACATGAGTCATATAGCCTGGCGCCAGGCTGAGTTGGGTGAGTTCTTCCAGGCGCCGGGCGCCGTATCCGATTTCTTCCTTCATTTCCCGCTGGGCGGCATCAAGTATGGATTCATCCTGCTCCAGCCTTCCTTTCGGCAGCCCGACTTCGTAGTGATGCAGGCCTGCGGCATATTCACGGGCCAGAAGCACAGTCTTCTGGTCCAGCATCGGCACGATGATCACGGCGCCCAGACCATGAGTTTTCATCCGGTAATAATTTCGCCGCTGCCCGTTGGAGAATTCCAGGTCAAGTTGTTCTACCTGGTACATCTTTTTGTCATTTCGATCCTGCCGCGAATGAATGTGCGGCAGTTGCTTGTCAGCTGCCATTAAGAACATCCAGCAAAATGGGGTGTAAACCAGGAGTCGATGCCAGCACCGAGGTCGTATCCAGGTTTGGCGCCTTACCCTGCAGGTCAGTGAAGATTCCGCCGGCCTCCTCCACGATAACGCTCAGTGCGGCGATATCCAGAATATTGACGTCTGACTCAATCACGGCGTCCAGCTGCCCGGCCGCCAGGCGATGATAGTGGTAGTAATCTCCATAACCCCGGGTCCGGTTAACCTGGGCCATGATCTGACCCAGTCTGGACCACTGGGACGATGCAGCCATGGTCTGCAGGTTACCGGTCGAAACAGACGCCTGTTGAAGCCTGGATACACTACTGACCTGAATCGGCGCGTCATCCAGGGTCGCGCCTGAGCCTCTGCTTGCCCAGGCCACTTCACCAGCAGCAGGCGCTGAAGATACCCCAAGTATCAGACGGCCCTCGTGCATGAGCGCGATTTGAGTCGAAAACATGCCGTAGCCGCCCACGAAACTCTTGGTTCCGTCAATCGGATCCACCAACCAGAGAAACTCGGCGTGTTCCTGCTCCTTGCCACCTTCTTCTCCAAAAAATCCATGATCAGGAAAGTCTCCCAGCAGGATTTCACGGATAATCTCCTCGGCCCTGCGGTCGGCTACCGTGACCGGGGTCTGGTCAGCTTTCAGTTCAACCTCGAAATCACCACGGTAATAGCGCATGATTTCGTCTGCGGCCGCGCGCGCGGCCGCCATTGCGGATTTCAGGTAAGGATTCATCATTTTTTGCAGCTTTGTCCAAGATAGGGAATGATATCAAAGTGCGCATCCATCGTGTTCATACCCGGCAGGATCTGGAACCCGGCCTGAAAGTCTCGATCAGGGACCGGGCCGCTCATTACCTGACGCGGGTCCTGCGGATTACAGCAGGCCAGACCATCGTTCTGTTCAATGGTGACGGCCATGATTACGTGGCGGATGTCATTCGCCCCGGAAAATCAGAGGTTGTTCTGCAGGTGACCAGCAGGCTACCCGCTGCCCGGGAATCGAAGCTGCAGCTCACAGTGGTCCAGGCGATCAGCCGCGGTGAACGCATGGACCAGACTTTGCAGAAGTGCACCGAGTTGGGCGTTCAGTCGTTCCAGCCTTTATTCAGTGAGCGGGTGGAGGTCCGGCTCAGGCCGGAGAAGCTGGAAAGGCGCCTGCAGCATTGGCAGGCGGTGGTTGTTTCCGCTTGTGAACAAAGCGGGCGGGCGCTCGTGCCCGAAGTATGCCGGCCACTGGATTTCGGCGAGTGGCTCTACCGGGCTGCCCCCGCGTTCAGGCTCGTTCTGGCGCCGGGCGCCGGGCGGCCGCTGGCCAGCATGGAATTGCCGGATGCTGTTGAACTTGCTGTTGGGCCGGAAGGGGGGTTCAGCGAGGTTGAGCTGGACCTGATGGCTTCTAATTCGGTTCGCTTCGCCAGTCTGGGCCCCAGAATCCTGAGAACAGAAACCGCGGGGCCCGCTGCCGTGGCCGTGCTGCAGGCTCTGGCCGGGGATTTGGTCTAACTGTCCAGTTGCGTGATTGGCAAAGCGCCGAATGTTGCATGGGTAACCAGGTGGGTCAGGCGGTCCAGGTCCGGAATGATTGCGTCCTGCTCGTCAACTGTAATCCGGCTGTAAACGCCCAGCGATTTTTTCTCATCACCGGTTTCCAGCAGGTTGGATTCCTTGATGACAACCGGCTTGGGCAGATCGCCCAGCAACAACCCGAGATAGGGGACCCTCGCGGAATTCGACAGCGACTTCAGGATCATGATTTTCGATTTCGAAGGAATGGTTCCGATATCGGTACCGTTGATGAGGTCGCTGAAGCTGAACACCGGAACCTGCCTGCTTTCCCATTCCACCTGGCCCAATAGCCAGCCGGGAGCGGCCTCCATCGGCGCCGGTTCAGTAAAATCAATAACTTCGGCCATCGTGCTGGTCGGGAGCAATAGTGTTTCGGGATCCACCGGAATGAGCATGCAATGGATCTCTTTGCCTGGGCCGGTTCTGCGCATGACCTTTTTGGCGCCGGTTTTCCGTCTGCTTCGTGTTTGCCTGTTCATTTCAGTCCGACCTTCTCGGTATCAAATCGATGTCGAGCATTTCGCTGACCTTTTCCACCAGTTCCGCTTCCTGGTAAGGCTTGGTCAGGTATGCATTGGCGCCGGCCTTACGGGCTTTTCTGCGATGTTTCTGGCCTGCGCGAGACGTGATCATGACGACTGGAACATGTCGCAGGCGCGAGTCTGCACGCACATGCTCCAGCAACTCGTACCCGTCCATTCGTGGCATTTCGATGTCGAGCAACATCAGGTCCGGTACATGGTCATGGAGTTGTTCAATGGCATCAACGCCGTCCTGGGCCGTGATCACTTCAATCGAATGATTGTCCAGTACACGTGATGTCACTTTGCGCATCGTGATGGAATCATCCACCACCATGACCAGAGGCTGTCGGCTGGTTTCCTGCGTTTGTGGTTCGACTTCTGCCGGTTGCTCCCCGGCGCGCTCCATGCCTCTCCGTATCAGCGGTCCCATGTCCAGAATGATCATGACCTGGCCGTCGGCAGCGATGGTGCCGCCCAGGATGCCCGGAATGCTGCTGACTTGTGGCCCGACGGGTTTTATCACCACTTCCTGGTGACCCTGGAGGCCCGATACACGGAAAGCCGCCTGGCGGTCTCCGGCGCGGATCATGAGCAGCGAGACATTTTCACTATCCAGCGGCAATGGCGGAGCGCCCAGTAATGGTTCGAGTTCGAGCAGTGGAAAATCTTCGCCAGCAAATTCACAAACCGGTGACTCACTCTTCAGCAGCGCCGAGTACTCACCCGGAGACATGCGGGAGACACCCGCCACACTGTTCAGCGGGATCTGGAAGGGGCGTTCGCCCACGTTGACCGCGATGGCCTGCATGACGGCCAGACTGAATGGAATGCGGATAGTGAAGCGGGTACCTTTACCTGATTCGGTCTCGATATCCATCGCGCCGCCAATCTGCTTGATTTCGCTATTGACGACATCCATGCCGACACCGCGGCCAGCCAGGCCGGTCACTGTATCGGACGTTGAAAATCCGCTCTCACGGATGAACTGGATGAGCTGATGGGGCTCAAAGTGATCATCCTTGTCCATCAGGCCGCGTTCTATGGCTCGTTTGCGGACGGCATCGAGGTTGACGCCGCCGCCGTCGTCTTCAACGCGAATGACAAATTCGGTGGCTTCGGCCTCAACGGTTACCGTGATGCTTCCTTCTTCGGATTTTTTCGCCTTGCGCCGTTGTTTCGGTGTTTCGATACCATGAGCGATCGCATTGCGAAGCATATGTTCCAGGGGAGCCGTAATCCGCTCCAGCACATTGCGGTCAAGCTGGTCGCTGGAGCCGGCCATTCGAAGTTGCAAGCGAGCCTGCTTGCCGGTTTCAGCTGCCGCTGCCCGCACGATCCGGCGCAGGCGAGGTGCGGCGCTGCCAAATGGAGTCATTCGGGTTTGCATCAGGCCTTCCTGCAGATCCGAGCTGACGCGAGATTGCTGTGTCAGCAAGCTTTCGGCCTGGCGAATCGAGTCGTCCAGCATTTCATGCAGGTTGAGCAGATCACTCACGGATTCTGACAGCGAACGTGACAACTGCTGCATGTGGGAAAACCGGTCCAGCTCGAGGGGATCAAACTCGGTAGCGTCTTTACCCGAAGCCTTCTTGTAGCGCGACATCATCTGTGCCTCGCTCTCAATGTCCATTTTACGCAGCTGTTCTTTCAGCCTCTGAACTGTACCGTCCACATCTTTCAGATTGTGGCGTACGTGACCGAGTTGCTGTTCCAGCCGGGAGCGATAAATACTGATTTCGCCGGCGTGGTTGACCAGTTTGTCCATCAAGTCGGCACCCACGCGAATCTGCGCACCAGGCGCAGCATCGTCTGCCGCGGCTGCGGGCCGGTCCTGGATCTCTCTGAACTCTCGATCGGGCGTCTTGCCCAGCGCCGGTTTCCTGGCGGCTTTTCGAGCGCTCTTCCTCTTTTTCCCGGTCGGTTTCGCCGGTGCCTCGGTCGGGGTCTCGGCAGGAGCTTGCGTTTCCACGACGGCTGCGGGTTGAAGCGTTTCGGCTGGCAGGATGTCAGCGGAATCGATTGTTTCGGGCACGTCCTCGGTTTGTGGTGTATGCAGGGTATTCACACGCTTATTGAAGCGCTCCAGCGCGTCGCCGGTTTGTGGCAACCTGCCGGATTGAAGTTGTTCAACCCAGATATTCAGGCAATCGCAGCCTTCCTCCAGAGCCTGAACGCAGGCTACGGTTGCTTCGACACGGTTCGACGCAATGTGCTCAAGCAGGGTTTCCATTGCATGACTCAAATCGCCAAGCCCGGAAAGTCCGGCCATTCTCGCGCCGCCCTTGAACGTGTGAATCTCACGCTGCAGATTCTGAACCAGCTTACGATCAGAGAGCTTGTCCCGCCAGGTGTTGAGCAGCGTATCGCAGCGCTCCAGAACCTCGACGGCTTCTTCGAGGAAGATTGAGATGATGCTTCCTTCCTCGATCTCGATACGGTCGTCTGCAGCCGCTGGTTCCGGTGTGCCTGCGTCATCCGCAACGGTCTCGGTAACAGGCACATCTGCGAGGATTTCTTCTTCGGAGTCCACTCCGGCAGGCGCCGCAATAACGGATTCCTCATGCTCTGCCAGCGAGAAGAGTACGCTCAGCAACTGTTCGTCTTCGAGCGGGTACGTTGCGGTGTTACCGTCTTCGAGTACGGACAGGCGCTGATGGAATCGATGCAGGCAAGTCTGCAAGGCAACCGTTGTCGTTTCGCTGGCTGGGACGGCTGTCTTCTGCCTGTCTTCAAGATATTTTTCCAAAGCTCTGGCGACTTGAGCTTCCTGGCCGACAGGTGCCATGGCAAAAGTGCCTGCCAGGGTATGTGCGGCGCGTACCAGGCCGGATTCGACGGGTTGGCTGGTGCCGCCAAGCAGACCGTCGACAAAGTCCTGCAGCGTAGCAACATGCTCCCGGATTTCCGTCATCATGACCTGTTGCAATCCGTGGTCCAGGTCGCCGTCAACGGATTCCGGCGGGGCTGTACTTTCAGCCGCCTCGTCAATTGCGCCGGCCTCCAGGACAGGCGCTTCGGTCATTGCTTCAGTCGCCCTGGATACCAGGGAAGCCGGCAAGCCGTCATGCAGGTTCTGAAGATCAGGTTGATTGCCGCCCGTCAGTAATCGGGCGAAAGTGCCAAGGCTCTTGATTCCATTCTCATCCAGTTCGCTTGACTCACCAACGAGCCTCGCGCGCATGTCGTCCAGCGCGGCGACGGCGAGTTTGAACGTTTCGCCCATCACCGGGGTTAAGCTGATTTTGCTTTCCATCAGCTTATTGAGCAGCTCCTCGAATTTCCAAGAGAAGTCGCCCACTTCCAGCGCGCCGACCATGCGCCCGCTACCTTTGAGTGTATGGAATCCGCGTCGCAGTTCTGAAAGGGCTTTGGTGTCAGCAGAATTTGCAAGCCAGTTATCCAGATTCTCACCAAGCTGTCGGCGAACGGCATCAAATTCTTCCAGAAAGATCCCGAGCATTGCCGGATCAATGTCCGGGGCACCAGGCCTGGTCTGTATTTCTTCGGCTTTTTCGACCGGCGGGGCTGGCTTGCTGCGTAACCTGATTTCAGTTGCAGGCACCTCATCGCCACTGGCGCTGGCCTCGGGCTGGCCTTCCAGTCGATTCGCCATGACTTCCAGTAACCGGTAATTGCCGCCTTGTCCATCCCGGCAAGCGGCCAGGAAAAGTTCAAGTGCGGCAATTGCGTCAGTTATCGCTTCAAGATTGCCCACCTCACCGTCTGTAGCGGCCATGGAGGCATTCAATACACGGATCAGTTTGTCGGTCAGTGCCGCGACTTCCGACTGGTCTGAGACAGCGAGGGCACCGGAAATCCGGGCCAGGCTGGTTTCGAAATCCGCTTCGGAGTCACCATCGAGTCGCTTCCTGACGGCATCCTGGACTTCATGCAGATCACTGACGCATTCGTCCAGCATCTGGCTGAATATGTGTCGCAGTTCCTGCGGCGGAAGAGAGATCAGCTTGCTGCTTTGTTCCGTCTCTACGGGTTCACCCAACAACTGGATATGGGTATCCAGAATCGCTTCAACTTCCAGCAGCTTTTGTGCCAGTCCCAGCAAGGGCGAATCGAGATCCATATTGGTGACACTGTCGGTTTCTTCCAGGGCAGGTAGCAGGCCTTCAACGGCCTTTGCGGGTACCGGCAGATTCAGCATTTCCAGCGTGTCAGCCAGTTGCTGCAGCGATGTCTTGCTTTCAGCGCGTTGCTCGGCATCCACCCGGCCCGTGCGCAGTTCCATGTCGAGCGTGTCTTTGACCTGCGTCAGTTCTTCGCGCACGGCGTCACCAATCGACTGAAACAGTGCGGCGTCGCGGCCGGTTACTGCACCCCGTGCGCGCAGCAATGCTTCACGGTCCGGTATCAGTTCTTCCAGCTGAAAGCGCTTGCGCAACAGATCGGTGGCTTTGCTGCCAGGCCTGGCCTGGGCGGCATAAAACAACAGGGCCCTGGAGAGAGCCGTAATGGTTTCCGTGGGTGGTCCACTCTCCCCACCTTCAGTCATTGACTTGAGTATCAGGTCCAGCCGGGCAAATAACCGGCGCAACGGCAAATCATTGTCGATGGCGCTGTCACGCAGCCCTTGCATGGCCATTTCCGCAATCCACCACAGCCGCCTTAATTCATTGCGCCCCAGGCGGATGTAAAGCGTCCGGCACACAGCCTGCATGGGATCGAGCAATGCATCTCTGGACTGCTCCTGGAGCCAACCGAGCAAAGCACCCTGGTACTGGCTCCGAATCTTTCGCGAAAAAGCGGCGAAATCCGACGACGCAACAGCATCTGCTTCACTACCGCTCAATTCAGGGATGATGATGTCGAGTTCCGGCGCAAACAGGCTGCCTTCCGACATCAGCGATTCATCATGGGTTGCGCGCAGTTCATTGAGCGTTGGCAGCAACAGTATGGGCAGGTCATCATGCCCTGCCTGTAAACGGTCGAGGTACGATGGCAGCACAATGACGGCATCGGTCAGCGCGTTCAGTGATTCTTCGTAGTTGGCGCTGCCGTTGTGCAGCATATGGCCGCCTACGGCTATCATTTCATCCGTCAGAATGCCTGCACCCTGCTGCTCCATGGTCAGGAAGGTCAGGTTGAGCTGTTCCAGTTCTTCCTGGACCGCCATCAGAGGTTCGCGTTTTGACGTGTCTTCTGCAAAAGCCTCGAGGTTTTCACGCACGTTTTCCAGGCATTCGTCGAGGTCTTCCCGGACCCAACCGATAGCCGATCCGCTGTTTGAGTCTTCAAGCATCATTACGGTCACCCTGGGTTTTCGGCAGCTTGAAATCTGCAACCGAGTCGCTGAGTTTATGCACGAGATCAGCGAGTCTGCCCATGGACTGGGCTGACATGTCACTGCCTTCGGAGGTTTTGATGGAGACGTCGCGAATACTGTTCATCTGCTCCGCGATGCGGGTTGCTGTTTCAGACTGGGACTGGGCTTCCTGCGCAATACCTTCGATCAGCCGTGATAGGTCTTTTGACACGGATTCAATCCGTTGCAGCGCTTCACCAGCGTCTTCAGCCTTTTCTGCACCGGAAACCACTTCCGATGTAGTGCTTTCCATAGACACCACGGCTTCGGAAGTGTCCGCCTGGATATTCTGCACCAGCATCTCGATACGCCTGGTGGCGTTAGTCGCCCTCTCCGCCAGTCGCTGAACTTCATCGGCCACGACGGCAAATCCGCGACCTGCGCCGCCAGCGGATGCGGACTGGATTGCTGCATTAAGCGCGAGGATATTGGTTTGTTCTGCAATGCCGTTGATCAACTCCACGATATCGCCGATTTCCTGCGAGGATTCACCCAAACGCTTGATACGTTTGGATGT
>Ga0316187_10000149_pt1 | contig 46669 bp, 33 predicted proteins | sample CroRivburrow1_MG_FD_204927 | JGI IMG/M metagenome (GOLD analysis project Ga0316187, IMG submission 204927) | Coastal sediment microbial communities from Maine, United States - Cross River worm burrow 1 | ecosystem: Environmental > Aquatic > Marine > Coastal > Sediment | place: USA: Maine...
CCCTTCTGATCTGAAGCTGGTTAAAAAAGCTGGGGCTACGCTGCTATGGAGAGACCAAAAAAAGGTTGTTAAAGGCAAGGCTACAGATGCCCAAAAGGCACGCGAAGCAGAAGTGGCCTACCCGCTTAAAGGGCAGGTCATAGATGCTTCCGGAGAGTTCAATGCCCGTGCCTTTGAGCTGACAGCTGGTAATGCTGTGGGGCGAACCATCCCGCTCTATCGCTCTCCCTTTGGAACCCGAACAGGCCAACAAGGGCACCTGTATGGCACCTTGGTTTATGGTGATGATCAAAACAATCCAGCCTCCTGGGCACTTATAGAACTAACGGTCACCACCATCACACATCCTCATATTAAGACGCAGAAATTTTTCGCCCAGGCAGATAAGAGTGGGGACTTTGTTCTCTCTCTGGCAGGGCTTCCCTTTATAAAAAAAGATGCCCCCAAGAAAACCTACTCTGCAGTAATGGCTGTTAAGGGCAGCCATGCTGCCAGCAATAAGAAGCTGTTTGATCCGGACAAACTGGAGCCTTTCAAGATTAAAGAGAAAGCATCCAACGCCTTTAAAGATGACTATAGCCTGGGGCTGACACCGGACAGCATCCTGCGAATTGAGAGTAAAAGCGCGGACGACAAGAAGCTGGTCGTTCTTAAGAAAACTTAACCTGTAAGGAGCAAACGTCATGCCTGAATACCTAGCACCAGGCGTATATGTCGAGGAAACCTCATTCCGGGCCCGATCCATCGAAGGGGTCGGAACCAGTGTGGCAGCCATTGTTGGACCAACGCGCACAGGCCCTGTCCGGGGAATCCCCGAAGTAGTCACCAGTTATGGGGAGTTTGCCCGTATCTATGGTGATGCAAAAGATCTCACGCTGAGCAGCAACGCCTATTTGAACCACACTGCTTTGGCTGCCAAGGCCTTTTTTGACAACGGTGGCAAACAGCTTTTTGTCAGCCGGGTGGTCAATGGAGTGAAAGCGACGGACAAGTACGGGCTGGGGCAATCAGCTACAGCAGGCACTAAAAAGTCTGCTGGCAGTGAAGTAGAGTTCAGCAGTCGATTCCCTGGTGCCATGGGCAACTATACCTTACAGGTGGGATGGCGGGAAAACCCCATGCGCCTGGGTTTGGAACCGTTTGATTCACCGGCTGACAACAGCTACTTTTTCCTGGAGTGTAGCGCAGTCCCCAGTGCAGCAAAGGCCAATGCAGGAGGCATTGCAGCAGGGCGCTTCCCGGTCAATATCCGTTCCGCAGTGGTTAAGCGCAATGGGCTAAATTATGAGATTGTTGCACTGGATGCGGTGGACAATGTCGATGCAGCCCTCACCCCGGCCAATCTAACGGGTGCTCTACTTGCAGCGCAACTTCCTGCCGCTGCTACCAAGAGCTACCGCATCAAGGTCAATGCCCCCATTGGCGGCACCCATGCCGATGGTGGTGCGGTAAAGCTTACCGTATCTTCCAAGATCAACCTTACCCCCTTCAATGGTGGCAATGATTGGAGCAGCGCAAAAACGCTCATTGCAACACTCAATGCGACGGGTGACACATTAAAGTTTCTGGCGGCCGAAAATGCCGTGGTAGCAGCAGATACCGATGTCTCTGTGGCAGCACTTGTTGTTGAGACCGGTGCGCCACTGAGTCGCAGCAGTGTACCCAATGCAGAGACAGCCGTGGTTCAACGCAACTTTGACATTGATGTGTTGAGTAGTGGTGAACGTATCTACAGCTTTGCTAATCTCTCCTCTGCACCCGGTGGCAGCAACAGCCTGGCATCAAGGATGCCAAAAGATCCCGAGCGTAGATCTGATCAGCTTACCCAACCGATCTCTTGCAAACTGAAAGCAGCTGTTACAGGTGGACAGGTCTACTCTTCACTGGTCAGCCTGTTTGATGGACCCTCCCTCAACCCGGATCCGCTTGATCCCAAAGGCCCTCGCAATCTGATCATTCTTGCTACCGGTGTCGATGGCAATGCACCTGCTGCAGGTGATTATGAAGGTGAGACCGATGAAGAGAAAGGCAGCTGCGGATTTGCTGCCCTGGAGAGCATTGAGGATATCTCCATCGTCATGGCTCCAGCTGCATCTGCCCAGGAGGCATCCGCGAATCTGGATACGCTGCATAAGGGCGTTATTGCAGGCATGCAGAAACACTGCAATAAGATGCGCTACCGGGTCGGTGTAGTCGATAGTCGTGAAGGGATGTCCATCTCTGAGGTACGCAATCTGCGCAACAACTTCGATGACTCCCGTTTGGCCCTCTACTACCCCTGGGTAGAAGCGGTCGATCCAGAGGCGACCAGCTCCAAGCGCAATACCATCACCCTGCCCCCATCCGGTTTTATCAGTGGTATCTATGCCCGCACCGATGTGAACCGTGGTGTGCATAAAGCCCCTGCCAATGAACCCATGTTTGGTGCCCTGCGCTTCGCCCAGGATATCAACAAGTTCCAGCAGGAGCTGTTGAATCCGGATGGTATCAACTGTCTGCGCTCCTTCCCTGGCAGGGGGCACCGTGTTTGGGGTGGTCGCACCCTTACGTCAGATCCTGAGTGGAAATATGTCAATGTGCGGCGTTACTTCAATTTCCTGGAACGTTCCATTGAAAAAGGTACCCAATGGGCCGTTTTTGAGCCAAATGGTGAAGCACTCTGGGCCAACATCAAAACCACCGTGGAGGAGTTTCTCTACAACGAATGGCACAACGGGCATCTGCTGGGGAGCAAAGCTGAGCAGGCCTACTTTGTCCGCTGTGACCGCAGCACCATGACCCAGAATGACCTGGATAACGGCAGGCTGGTCTGTCTTGTCGGAGTTGCTCCATTGAAACCTGCCGAATTCGTGATCTTCCGGATCGGTCAGAAAACCGCTGACGCCTGAGCAAGGAGATAACAATGCCAACATTTCGAGAGACACCCTACTCCGCCTTTAACTTCCTGGTCACCCTTGGCGAGGGCAACAGCACCGATGTGCAGGCGGGCTTCGCCGAGGTCTCCGGCCTCAATGCCGAGGTCACGGTGGCTGAGTACCGTGCAGGTAATGAAAAGGTTAACTATGTGCGCAAGGTTCCAGGCATTCATAAAACCGGTGATGTCACCCTGAAGCGGGGGGTCATCGGTGCAGAGAATATCTGGAAATGGCTGCAGAAGGTGCGTGATGGCAATATTGCTGAGGCCAAACGGGATATCACTATCCAGCTGCAGAATGAGGATAGGTCTGAAACTGTTGTGACCTGGAAGCTGCGCAAGGCGATGCCGATCAAATGGACCGGCCCGACCCTGACAGCTAAGGGTGGTGGTGATGTCGCTATGGAAGAGCTGGTACTCTCAGCAGAGACAATAGAGCAGGACTAGCTGGATTAGGCTGATGCAACTTGCTGATCGGCGCATCTCGCTGGATCCCAGCCCTAAGGCAGTTCAGGGCTCAGACCTTGAAGTGGTATTTGTCGGGCATTGCCCCGGCCGATGCCGCTGGCGGAGGCTGAGTGCTGAGGCCAGGGATGAGATCCGGTTATTGGGCTATGGCAGGCGCATCCGGCTTCTGGAAGAGGAGTCCCCGGCAGAGGAACCTGATCTGTTCCATCTGCCACTGCCTATTCGTTCTCTGGCAGATTTTGAGGCACTCTTCCCGGATGCCAGAACAACCCCAACCCGCTATACCAGCCGGTTGGCGGGTGATCGTGCTTGGCTGCCCGTTGCGCTTGAGCATTTTTTCACCGCCTCAGGTGAGCTGCCATCAGGTGCCAACCGCATCTGGGTGATCCCCGTTCCAGAAGATCCAGAGCCTGAGGTTGTGGAGCAAGATGCCTCACTGGAAGCCTTCCTACCAAAGCGCCAGCGCGTAGATCTATCACAGCCTGAGGGGTTGCAAGGTGCAGAGGCTGCACTGCTGATCCCTGCAGCGGGCCTGCTGGTACTGCCTGATCTGGAGCGTATCAGCATACCCAGGTCAGTGGAGAATCCCCACCGGGTGCGTCTGGCAAATCCCGATCCGGGCTTTACCCCTTGCAGTAGTCGCTATGATGACAGCCATCGGGAACGCAATAACCCGGATGAGATGGAAGGAGCAGAGGAACCGATCACCTTCACCTCAACGCTGTTGCAGCTTTCGGTTCTGCTCGATAGATACCGGCCGGATATGCAGGCCCTACTGCCACTGCCCATCAGCTCAAGCCAGGAGTTAAAGAGTGGCCGACTCAATAGTGGAACCCTGGCGTTGGTTCAAACGGCCATCGATAAGGGTTTGCCGCTGCATCGCCTGCAACTGCTCTACCCCTATCTGCGCCAGCCGGATCTCTCACTGACGACACCCAGTGGTGCCCTGGCAGGCACCATTGCCAGGGTTACGCATAAACTGGGCCCCTGGCGTTCAGTGGCAGGGCGTCCGTTGGCACCTGCGTTGCCGCCCTTTCCCAGCCTCTCTATCCCCTATGCCGCCCAATTGAGAGACAAACCCGGCCTTGGGATTCTGGTCAACCGGCAGGGCAAGCTGATGCTGGATGATGAGCGACTGGCAGCCACTGATCTATCGAACAGACGCTACAGCCGTTCTGCAGAAGCCGTGCGTTTCATGGGCTTTCTCGTCCGTTCACTGCGCAGGCTGGGTGAGCAGCTGGTCTTCAATGTGGATCCCCAGGATCCACGTCCCCGCATGGTGCTGGAGGATTTCTTCACCCGCCTGCATGAGCGTGGCGCCTTGGCGGGAGCCAACCCAGAGGATGCCTTCACTATCAGTCAGCTCCCAGTTGGGAGCAGTGAAAACCACCTGGAGTTTGAGATTGAGATCAGCCCTGCCCTGCCCATCGATCATATCCGCCTGACCTTCAGCCACAGCCGAAATCCGGACCAACCGGATTGGCGCCTGGAGGTGCAGAGTGGTTGAGTTCATCCCCTACCGTTTCCAGGTCAACCTCTTTGCTGCGGATAGTGGATCAACGGGTAATGAACTGGTCTGTGCTGGAGCCTTCAGTGAGGTATCAGGATTGGAGGCGACAATGAAGCCCAAGACCCTGAAGGAGGGAGGCAGGAACTGGGGTGAAGTCCAACTGGCAGGCCCAACCAGCTTCAGCACCATTGTGCTGAAACGGGGGGTGACTGAAATTGACCACCTCTGGAGCTGGTTTGATCTCATTGGCAACAAGGCCCACTACGACCTGCGTATGCGCGGTGAGATTAAGGTAATGTCCAACCAGGATCCACAGCAGACGGTTCTGCACTACCGGCTTAAAAATGTTCTGCCCATCAAGTTCAAAGGGCCGGACCTCTCTTCCACTGCCAGCCAGGTAGCGGTGGAGGAGTTGCATCTGGCACATGAAGGGTTGACGCTGGAGAGACCAGGAGGGCAGAGCAATGCCAGCTGAAGAGACGCTGGCCAAGGCCAAGCTGATCCCCATCATTAATGACCAGCCAAGCCAGGATGAGAGCACCCATATCACGGTGCAGTTCAACCCAGCCAGTCTGAAGCTTAATATAAGCAACAATGTCCAGGCAGATACGGCAGGGGGCAACAGTGGCAACTCAGCCCAGTATGTGGATCGCAGCTCATCCACCCTCACTATCCAGCTGCTGTTTGATACCTCTGTGGCCCAGGAGGGTGTAGAGGTCAATTCGGATGTGCGGGTACTGACCAACCGCATTGTCAGTACCTTCCTGGTGCCGCAGCAGAACCCACAGGGACAGGCGCCCCAGGCCCCGGCCCGTTGCCGCTTCCAGTGGGGGTCATTCGTCTATGTGGGGATGCTCTCCAGCTACGGTGAAACCCTGGATTTCTTTGCCCCAGAGGGGATCCCGCTACGTTCCACCCTGGCGCTCTCGTTCAAAGAGGATCGCTACGAATTTCGGCAGGATGCCTCTGTCCGGGCGCAACGCAATGATGCCCTTCCCAGCTTTGCAGCCGTGCCCACAAATGCAACCGCAAGCCAAATCAATCAGGCTGCCGGGCAGGATGAGACCCAGTGGCGGGAGACTGCCCTGCATAACGGCATTGAAAACCCACGGGGAGGCAACTCTGGCGTGGCGGCTGTGCCAACCCAGCCATCTTCATCACAAAGAGAGAGTGGCGGTTACAGAGGTGGAGAGGCCGATACCCTTGGCGCAGGCGTGCCGGGTACAAGCTATGGTTCGGCCCAACCTGCGGCTGGACAACCCACGGCATCCCAGCGTCAGGCCGATGATCTGCGCCGTGAAAGCCAAGAAACAACACGAACCAGGTATTGAGGGATTTAGAGCATGCCGATTGTGATCAACGAATTGGATCTTGAGATCATCCCAGAGCAGGAGCCAACCCTGTTGGATGAGCCTGCAACCGGCACATCTGAAGATGCACGTCAGCACCTGGAGGCAAAACGATTGCAGGAAGAGCGTAAATGCCGTTTGGAGGTGGATTGATGAGCCAACAAGTAGGGCGGGCTGTGCCCGCCAAAACACTGGTTGAGTATTTGTTGCGGGCACAGCCCGCCCGACAGAGCTATGCCTGAAGAGTCCGCCGCCTTCATCAGCGTTCGCCCCCGGATCTCTATCGCCGGGAGCAACCGTGCTGATATCGGGGAGAGCCTGGTGGAGACCACGGTGGAGCAACCCCTGTGCGGTAGTGCTCATGCCGAGGTTCGTCTGATCAACTGGGGACCGCTTGAAGGTCAGCAGCAGCCTGGTTTCAGGTTCACCGATCTACGCCTTGGGCAGACGCTTGACCTGTTCATGGGCGATAACAGTGAGAGCCCGGTCTTTGAGGGCGAGATCACCGCCATCGAAGAGCGCTACGGGGATGGTGCGCCCCAGCTGGTGCTGTTGGCTCAGGACAAACTGCACCATCTGGGGCGGGAGCGCCATAGTCGCACCTTCGATGACCAATCCCTGGATGATGTGGCCCAGGCGCTGGCCCAGGAGGCCAACCTCCAGTGCAATGCCAATATATCGAGTAGCAGCGCAACCTGGCATCAGCTCAATGAGAGCAACCTGGCTTTTCTGATGCGCCTTACCCGCCCACTGGATATCCTGCCCCGGCTGCAGGGTGGCCAACTGCGGGTGCGTCCGGAGGAGCAGGATAGTAATCCGCATAGTGTCCAGGTTGGCAATAATGCGCTGAAGCTGAGAATCATTGCCGATCTCAACCGCCAGCCCAATAGTGCCGAGTCTCGCGGCTTTGATCCCTCTTCGGATGAATCTGTCAGCCATGAGGCCGATGGCCTGCAGCCTGCTCCTTCGGGTGAAACGGCTGGTGATAACATCAGCCGCCTGGGTTGGCCGGGTGAGGAGAGTTTCCCTGCCCCCTTTGTCATTAATCAAAGCCAGGCAGAGAGCCATGCCACTGGCCGCTTCAAGCAGCGTGCACGAAAATTTCTTGATGGTGACCTGGTCTGCAATGGCGAGCCCACACTCCGCAGCGGCCGGGAGGTTGAGCTGCAGGAGGTCTCGCCGCGTCTGCAGGGGCGCTATCTGATTAGCCACTGCATACATCGCTTCAATGCTGAAGAGGGGTATAAGACACGCCTTCGCATTAATCGCAGTTTTATTGGAGATAGCAGCTGATGCCGGATAATAGCAGCATGTTTCCGTCATTTCACTCCATGGGGGCGTTGCGGGAGATGCACCTGGGGAAGGTGATTGATAATGTAGATCCAGATAGCCGCGGCCGGATCAAGGTGCAGCTGCAGGCCCTGGATATAGAAGTGTGGGCCAGCGTTGTCGCCCCCTCGGCGGGCCAGAACTATGGCACCAGTTTTATCCCCCGTGTGGATGAGATTGTGGTGATTGCCTTCATCAGCCCGGAGTTCGCTGTGGTGCTTGGCTCCATCTGGAGCGGCCAGGAGAGCCACCCTGAATCCGGGCAGGCCACCGAGGATCGCTATGCCATCGAGACCCCGGCAGGCACCAAGATGATCTTCAATGACAGTGAAGGGCCAAGCTTTGAGGTCTCCACCCCCAATGGCTACCTGCTCAAGATCACCGATGAGGGGGGTGGCACGATAGCGGTCACCCGCGGTGCTCAAAGCATCGAAATGGATAGCAGCAGCATCAAGATCACCGCCAGCGCCGAGGTCAAGGTAGAGGCTCCGCAGGTGAAGGTGGATGCCTCCATGGTTCAGGTCACTGCCGCCATGAGCCAGTTCTCCGGCGTGGTGCAGTGCGACACACTGATCACCAATGCCGTTATCAGCAGCAGCTATACACCGGGGGCTGGCAATATATGGTAAGCAAGGCACAGCACCCCATCTCTCTGAATACCCCATTCTATGCCGCCCAGGGGGCAAGCGGTGTGTTGCTGCACCGCTACCTGGATGCCCAGTTCCTGCCCAAATTCCTGGATGACCTGGGGCGCAGTGATAAGGCTTCACTGCAGGCTACCCAGGGTTGGCGCTCAGAAGACCAGTTTAGTCAGCATGACAAACTCCCGCTGCTGCGCCTGCCCGTACACCGCACCTTCTATCTGCTCAGTTGCGAGGTGAGTTGTGATTCACCCGGCCTGCCTGCCCTGGACAGGAAAAAGATTGAGTCAGCAGGATTTGTTATTCGACGTGGTAAACCAGGGGTAAAAGAGCAGGCCTGGAAGCTGCGTGCTGGTCTGGCCCAGGGGTGGCAGACCCTCAGTAACCCCGGAGAGGGAGTGGAGCCCGACCAATACCGCTACCTGCTGAAGCAGGGGTTGATCCAGGCCCGTAGCCCAGAGCCACCCTACTCTGGTGAAGAGGTCTATCCACTGCATGCCATGACCGTTAAGCACGAGGGTCGGAGTAGAACGGTTCTCTACGGCTATGTGCCACTGGGTGGTGCACTCAATCTGCCGATGGAAACCACACTGGAGAAAACAGAGACGGAAGAGACCCCTGATATCAAAGAGCTGGAAAAAGAGCTCTTCTGGCCCTTCGGTACGGCCCAATACTCCACCACCACTCTGGATAGCAATGGCCTGCCTAAAACTGTGGGCAAAAGCTCAGTCTCTGCGTGGAGGCAGCCGACTGGGTTGCAGGTGAATTCCGGTAAACCCACCTTGGCCCTGCTTGAACTGATCAAAGTGCTGATCAACCGTTATCGGATTGGTGATTCGAAGGGCAGAGAGAATGAAGCTCTGGAGACCCTGCTGGATGCTATCCACTTCCTGGCTACAAAACCCGTGCTTGATAATGCCAAGAGCGGCGCTGTAGATCTCTCGGAGATTACCCAGCAGGAGAGCCTGCTGGAGTACCTAAAGAAGCGGCGTGCGGTTCTGATTGGCTGGATGACTACTGCGGAGCCCACCAGCTCAAAAACCCCGGTCGATCTGTTGGATAAACAGCTACCCTATGCTGCCAGCTGGCACCTCTATATCCAGCCCCAACAGGCTGAGGTGTTGCGCGTTCTATTGTCCGAGCGTCTGGGCAAGGCGCTGCAACAGACGGTGAGTGATCTACCAATCCCCCGCTACCAACAGGGTGAGGAAGATACCTACTTTGCGCGTGTCTTTGTGCGGCAGGATGATCCCTGCGGCTGCGAAACCATCACCTGGGGCCCCACCTCGGAACTGTTCCGGGTGGCCGCTCCCTTTGATCCGGAGGCGAGCCGCCCGCACCTGATCCAGCTGCCGGATCTGAGTGACCTCAAACGGGGGGCCGCCAAAGGTGTCGCCTTCCTCACGCCAAAAAAACTGGCGGAGCAGATCGAGGCGATCAGCCCCGATATGGAGATCGGCCCCAAACCCGGTTCCGGCAAATTTGGCCTGGATTGGATCTACAGCTTCAGCATCCCGGTGGTGACCCTCTGCGCCATGATCCTGCTGATGATCATTGTCAGTCTGCTGAATATATTCCTGCAGTGGATCCCCTGGGTTATCGTCCGCATACCCATCATTAAAGGCTTTAAGAAGGGACTGCCATGAGTGCTGTTACACCAAAGATTATCAGCTGGCCACTCTCTGGCCCTGATGAGCAGGGGCGCTACCCCTATGCGCAGGATAACGAGAGCATACGTGAGGTAATCTGGAATATCCTGATGACCCGTCCAGGGGAACGGTTGATGCGGCCGGAGTTTGGTGCGGGTCTGAAGAACTATATCCATCAACCCAACAACCAGAGCACGCGCAGCCTGATGAAGGATGCCATTCGTAAAAGCATTGAGCGTTGGGAGCCTCGTATTGAGCTGGAGGGCATTGAGGTGCTCCCGGACAGCGCGCGGCGAACCATGGTTAACATTACTATCCGCTATCGGATGCGTTATGGCGTAGAGACCGGGGCCATCAGTATGGATCTCGACCTCAGCGTCTAAAGGAAAAGTCATGCCATTAGAGCTACCCATTCTGGATGATCGACGTTTCAAAGACCTGGTGGAGGAGTTGGAGGAGCGCCTGAAACGGCAGCTGCCGGAACAGGCGGTCATTGCGCCCGGTGATCCGGTCCACGCCATGGTGGATCTCTTTGCCTGGCTCACCGAAACCATCCTCTACCGGGCCAACCTGATTCCTGAGCGGCAACGCCGGGCCTTTCTCAATCTGTTGCAGATTCCGATCCGCCCTGCCATTCCCGCCCAGGGGATCATTGCTGTAGATGTCATCGGCAGCCAACCGGACCTGCCAACGCTGCTGGGCAGTGAGAGTGAAATGCGAGCCGGGGAGCAGGTGTTCTCCACAGCGGGCGAGTTGCAGCCCACCCCGCTGGTCATGCACATCATGATCAAGGAGGAGCTGGATAGCGAGGCGCTAAATGCCATAGGCCTGACGGAATCAGACCTGAGTGAACTCTATGCCCCCAACCCCACCATCAAGGACCCCAAAGGTTCGGATGGCAAGAAGCATAAAATGGTCTCCTTCCGGCCACGAAATTTGGTTCCCGGTCAGACCCTATTGAGCCTTGAACAGAGCATAGATAAAGCCTTCTACCTCGCCTTCAGTGTTCCGCCCAAACTGAAAAACAGCACCGGCGAGTTGCGCAAGCGGCTGGCGGGCATCACCCTCAATATCGGGCTGGCCCCTGATGACAGCATATTGGCAGAGCAGGAGAGTGAGCCACCACCCCGCAACCTGCGCTGGGAACTGGCCTGGGAAGATGCCAATGATGGCAATCTCTACTACACCCCACTGGAGCTGGTGCATGACAGCTCCAAAGGGGGGCGTCAACCTGGTGTTGCCCGTCTGCGGCTGCCATCCAACCATCAGATGCTGGAGCCACTGGTGCAGGATGACCCACAATTTGCCGGCTATGGCTCTACCCCGCCTGCAGCCCCGGATAGTGTAAAGCCAGAGCAGATGATGTTCTGGATCCGATTGACGTCACCAGATGATAGCGCTTTGAAATTGGGCTATCTTGGCGTTAACTGTGTAGAAATACATGGTAATGGTGTTAAACGTGATCAAATGCTCGGGGTTGGCAATGGTCAGCCGGGGCAGTACCTGGATCTGCCAAGAGGGGATATTGATGCTGACTCTCTACAGCTGGAGGTGGAGGAGAATAACCAGTTTTTCCCCTGGCGACAGGTGAGCCACTTTGCCGAAGCCGGTCGGGATGATCGGGTCTATCGGCTGGATGCAGCCAGTGGCACTATCCAGTTTGGTGATGGTGTTCGAGGGCGTCGTCCACAAGAGGGGGCTGCTATCCGTGCCGCCCAATTCAAATATGGTGGTGGTGTAGCGGGCAACCTACCTGCCAACAGCATCAAAAAGCTGGACAGGGAGATGCCCCGCATCAAGCTGCGCCAGGAGTGGGCCACAATAGGGGGTGTGGATGCTGAGACCCTGAGTCAGGCCGAGCAGCGTATCCCCTCCTTTCTTAGCCATCGCAACCGGGCAGTTACTGAGGAGGATTTTGAGACCCTGGCGGTTAATAACCCCATCAACCCTGTTGCACGGGCCGAGACCATTGCCGGTCTGCTGCCGGGTGACAATATTGGCAGCCTGCGTCGCAATATCCCTGGTGTGGTCAGCCTCTTTGTACTGCCGCCCGGCAATCCACGGGTGGGAGGTGGCCCCCGCCCAACAGCGGGCCTGCTAAAGGATCTCTATGCCTGGCTTAAGAAACGGGTGCTGATCGGCACAGAACTCTTTGTGCTGAGCCCCGAATTTGTACAGGTTGCCGTCTCGGTCAATATTCGGGTGCTGGATCCACGAACCCAACAGCAGACGCTGAATGCCGTCAATGCAGCCATCACTGAGTACCTCTGGCCGCTGGCCCCGGGTGGCCCCCGTGGGAAAGGCTGGCCCATGGGATACAGCGTAGATGTAGGTGAGATCCGCACACGTATCGCCAGGGTGGATGGCGTGCTTGAGATTATGGCCACCGGGCTCTTCATCAAAGAGAGCAACGGTAAGTGGCGCAAGATTAAGGATGAGCTGAAGGCCCAGATCAAACTGCTCGACTATCAGCTGCCCGAGCTGATGATGGTGCAGACCCAAACCCGTGATGAGGATACAGCAGCACTGCCGGATGGCCTGCTCCCCTCTGATCCTGAAGCTGGAATCAATGGCGGAAAAGGCCCATTACCACGGCCTGCTCCGGTCATCCCGGATATCTGCTGAATACCATGATAGAACAGCGACACAACCAGTTTCTGTTGATGGATGGAGAGGAGGATTTTTCCTCCCGCTCCGACAGCTTTGCCTGGGATGAGAGCAGAAACGGCTTTGGATTGGTTCAACGCCAGCTGCTGAGAATCAGCAGGCCTGGGCTCAACACAGCACTGAAGGCCTGGAGAAAATCTGCTGCCGTGGCGCGTGATCCATTTGGATATCTGGCCCGCATCTCGGGAGATGGTAAAAGCGTGGAGTTCAGCAGCAGCTGGAAAGATGGAGCATGGAGAGTTCTTGAAGATGAGCTGCTGAGCCCTGTCACAGCCCCAATCGGAACCTTCACTGATCTACATATCGGTGGTGATGGACGGCTGGCCCTCCCCTACAGCGATGGCACACAGCATGGTCTGCTGGTCTTCCACCTTAGAAGGCGTTGGCAGGACCATACCGCCCTTGACCACAAGGCTGAGCGGGCCTGGGTGGATAGTGAAAACCGGGTCTGGGCCGCCAGTGGTGAAAAGCTTACCCTCTGCCAGGGAGAACCCCTGCCCTACCCCTATGAACCCAAAAAGGAGCGCTTTGAGCCGGTCGCCAGCAATCCCCATCCCCTGCGCGTCATCTGGACTATCGATATTTGGGATGGCTCACCGGAGAGCACGCCAGAACAGCTTGAAGATTACCGCAATGGGGCTGCTGACTCACCTATCCTGGCCCTCTGTGCTGATGCCAGAAACCTCTATCTCCTTAGCTGGTTCCGCACCGCTGACAGGAGAGGCTACAAGCAGAAGCTGTTGCTGCGACCACTCAGTGGTAACCGGCAGAGCCCCTTTGAAACCTTCAATGTTATCGGCAAGGTTCCCTTTGCGACAGACTTAGGCATTGTGGCAGCTGGCCGACTTGCGCTGCAGATTCCCTGGAAAGAGAAAAGCCACAGAGCGGACTTCAAGTTGCGGGACTGCCCGGTCGTCAGGCTGCGTCGCCGCCAGGGGGAGGAGGAAGAAAACCAGGTAGAACTCATCCATGAGCGATACCCCCAGGCTACCCAGCAGAGTGCGCGCTTTGTCTCCTCAACGGACAACAAGCTGCGCTATCTTTCGGACAATGGGCCCTTGGGTCTGCACCCGCTTCCACTACCCCGCTATCCTGCAATGCCAGGGGATGGCTGGATAGAGACCATTATCATCAAACCCCTGGATTCAGAGCAGCTGGATACCCACTGGCGCAGGCTCTACCTGGAGGCCTGCATCCCATCGGGCTGTGATCTGCGAATCAGTATCCGGACCCTGGATGATCTGCAGCAGCCCTATGAAGAGAGGCATTTCCATACCCAGCATGTCCCGCTCTGGCTGAAGCAACCTTCGGAACTCCCTTTTGACCAGGGCCGCCTGGAGCCAAAGCCGGGGGAGCAGGGGCTGTTTGAGATCCTGCTGCAGCGGGAGAATGGTCAGGTGCGTGAGCTGCGGGGGCGTTTCCTGCAGCTGAAGATTGCCATGCGCAGTGATGGTCGACATACGCCGGGGATCCATGCCATCCGCGCCTATATGCATCCACTCTCCTGGCAGGAGGCCTGGCTGCCACCTCATTTCCACCAGCAGCAGGAGGTGGATGTTGCGGGTGAGACCCCAGTGTGCACCCCTGCCAATGGGGCTGATTTTAGGCAGCGCCTGCTGGCCAGCCTCGAAGGGCTGCTCACCCCAGTGGAAGAGCAGATCATCAACACCGAAACCCTGGTGCTGCCCTATGCTGCGCCTCCTCAAGCGCTGCCTGCCATCGCCTCATTGATGGGTGTGGAGCTGCCACCCCATTGGCCGGATCAGCGCCAGCGTCGCTGGCTTACCTCTCTGGGCCTGCTGCAACGGCTCAAGGGAACTGCCGCCGGGGTTGCCCTTGCACTTGATATTGCCACCGATGGTGAGGTGGCAAAGGGGCGTATTGTCCCGGTGGAGAACTACCGCCTGCGCCGCACCCGCACCACCCTGCTGGGTATTGATATGGATGATAGTGATCACCCACTTACCCTGGGCACCAGCAGCAGTGGCAATAGCATTGTGGGCGATACCCTTTTTCTCAGTGAGGATGAGGCCTGGCAATTCCTCACCCTGTTGGCCCCAGAGATTGCTGAATCAGATGAGACCCTGAGCAAAAAAGTGGAGCAGTTCTTCGATCAATACGGGCACCGTATCACCGTGCTGCTGCATGGTGAGGCCAGGGAACTCAAGCAGACCGTCATCAAAGTGATGCGGGAGCAGATGCCAGCTCACGTGCAGTGGACCATTAAAGAGACGGACCACCCCTTTGTACTAGGGCTCTCACCGCTGCTTGGTATCGATACCTATCTGGAACTGGAGCCTGAACCCAGTCGGGTACGACTCAATAAGAGCCATATCGGGCGGGGTGACCTGATCCGAAATCCAGTTGCATTCTCCCCCGTGGATGTGGAGATCCTGCCACAGCCAGAAAACAATGGAGCACAAACATGAGCAAGAAGGAAACCGATCCCCTGACATTGGAACGGGACTCCAGTTTTGATGAGCCGCTACGCCGGGTCTCATTTGAGGCGGGCATGCTGCTGGGGCTTGAGGCCACCCGCAGTGAGCAGGACTACCACCGGCGCAGGCTCAATCGCCAGCAGTATTGGTTGCACAACCAGGGTACCCTGGTTGGCCTTGCTGCCTCCATTGAGGGCAAGCAGGATGTGGCCGCCGATACGCCAACGGTAACGCGGGTTGAGATCACTCCCGGAGTGGCTATCGATGGTCTGGGGCGTGAGGTGGTGGTGGAGGAGCCCTACTGCCTCAACCTTGGAGACTGGCTGGAGGCCAATAGTGAGACACTGGCCAAAGGCTATGATGAGACTGGGCAGGCCCTCTGGCTTACCGTTACCCTGCGCCATAAAGATTGCCCCATCGCCTTCCAGCCGGTGCTGGCCCAGGAGGCCAATGCCGGAACCGATCCGGTGGCCCCGGCCCGCATCAAAGACAGTGTCCTGCTGGAGCTGAGCCCAGGCCGTATTACACAGCCCGCTGCGGGTGACTATAACCCCTGGAGTGTGCACCCCCTTAGCCAGGATCCCGTCGAGCTGACCCCCTTGGAGACAGCGCACCGCAATACTCAGAACAGTGCCTCCAAGGCGCAGCTGGATCTGCATGCCCGGCTGCTGCAGGGCCTGCCCGAAGGGACAGATGCCCTCAAGGTGAGCGAAAGCTTTAAACAGCGATTGGATGAGCTGGCCAACACCCTACTGGCAGAGATCAGGATTACGGCCCCAACCCTTGAGAGCATTGTGGTAAACCCCAAAAACATTGATGTCAACAATCTGGTGCGTCCCTTTCTGACGACACCGGATCAACTGGCCTGGCTGTTACGGCAAGAGTGATAGGAGAGATTCCAGATGAGCAATAAAACCGGTTTTCTAGCCAAAGGCAGCCTCTCCAACGAAGAGGCCGAGCGGGTGGCCAGCCTGGATCCCCGCCTCTCCCGCACCAACTATTTCGATGGCCGCCTGCTGAAGGCCACCGATCTGACCCGTGACCAGATCTACCTTGATGAGCGCAGTCGGGAGATTGGCCGCACCCTGGGATCAGGCATTGTCCAGGGGCTTGATCTTGAGCTGACCAGCGACTATCACCTGATTGTCTCCACCGGTATTGCGGTTGCGCCATCGGGCCGAGTGCTGGAGCTAACGGATAAAAAGCTGGAGGCCAATCTGGCGGACTATGCGGCCATTCATAGCTACAACAAAGGCAGATACCGGCGCTTGAAACGGGGCCTCTACGCCGTGGTGCTCTGCTACACCGAGATTGGCACAGATGCCGCTGAGGTCTATCCCCGAGATCTGGCAGAGCAGCGTAAATTCCACTTTAACAGCTACTCTGAAGGGGTGGTGCTGACACTGGTCCCTCTGCGTGTCCCCCTCCCCTCCGATAATCCACTGGAGGCGCGTAGCACCCTGGCTAGGGAGTTGCTGCCCTATGATGAGCAGCTGCCAGAGATCCCGGATGATGGCGTGGCGCTGGGGTTGCTTGCTATCAGCAATGAACGGCCTATCTGGCTGGATCTCAATCTGGTCCGCCGCCCCCTGCGCCACGAGATGCCACAGGCACTGTTCCAGGAGAATCTCTATGCCCACTACAAAGAGCTACTCTCCGTTGTATTAAGCGAGCGTAAAGCGGCGGGCCTGGATGGTGACTTCCAGGCCTCCCGGCACTTTCGGCTGTTACCCCCCGTGGGGCCACTGCCAAAGGCCGCTATTGCTCCAAGTGCCGGCCGCCAGGGCTTTTTCCCCCAGCACTATGAGGTTCATGTTGCCCCGGTACGCCGGGATGAGATCGACGCCATTATGCGGGAGTCGATGTTGATGCCGCCGCTGGATCTGGAGTCCAAGGGAGAGGTGGAGATCATGGTGCTTGCTCCCCTCTCTGACCAGCAGTTTGCCCAGCTGGGAAGGCGACTGGAGCAGGACCCCAACCGGATCAAACTGACCAAGGCAGCACGACTGGCCGGTTTTGATCCGCTGCGCCTGCGGCTCTTTCCACCAAGCCATCAGATCGATACAGATGCCAATACCTGGGATGCCATCTGGTCCACGGTCAGTGATGATGAGCTGATCTATGTGACTCGCCCCCCTCGCGCAGCTGAGACCCATATCAGCGGTGTGGTGCTCGCCAGCGGTTATGAGATTCCAGATAAGCTGCCCCCGCCGGGTGATTTCAGCTCCAGCTCAGCCGCATTGGAAGAGGCACGCAAACAGATCAATCTGCTTGAACTCAAGGTAAAACAGCTGCGGGAGCTGCTGAAAGAGAGTGAAGGCTCAGGCACAGAGATAGAGAGTGCTCTGGTCAAAACGCTGGAAGAGGAGAATAAAAAGCGCCAGGAAGAGCTTGTTCTGGCCGTTGAGGCAAAAGCAAAACTGGAAGAGCAGCTCAAAGAGGCAAAAAAGGCAGAAGAAGAGCTAAACAGTGCAGAAGATAAGATTACTGAATTCAAGGCCAAATTGGCCGCAGAAAAGGCTAAATCTGCCGCACTGGACAGTCAGCTTAAAGAGAATAGCGTCGGAATTGATGAACTAAGAAAGGCCAAGGAAGAGGCAGAAGCACTCAAAGTAGCCCAAACAGAAAAAGAGAAACAGATTGAAGCACTCAGCAAAGAGAAAGAGGAGCTAACAGCTGAGAATAGCACCAACATTGCTGCGCTGGAGGAGGAGAGAAAGCGGCTGAGTGTGCTCAATGGTGTCGTCGCCAGCAAAGAGAGTGAACTTGCAGCGGCCGCGAAAGAGAAAGAGGCGCTGATGGCTGAAAACAGCACCAATATCAGTGCACTGGCAGAAGAGCGGAAGAAGATCAATGTGCTGAATGAGTCACTACTGAGCAAAGAGCAGCAGCTTGCTGTGGTTGAGAAACAGAGGGTGGAACTGTTAGCTACAAATGATGCCAATGTGAAAATATTGGCTGCAGAGAGGTTAAAGGTAAAAGAGCTCCAAGCCAGGCTGACGGGGTAGCGTCATGAGCAAGCAGATCATACAGATTTCTGAGGCTGCGGTTACCAGCAACCGGCGGCGACGGCTTAACCTCTTCCCCGGCCGGGCCATGAGTGAACAGGCCTTTGACTTTGTTCAGGACTATGCGGAGGATCGGCTGGATCCGCTGCTGGTTGGAAGCCAGCCCGGCATTGTGCAGGGGCTTGAGGTCAGTCACCAGCTTACGGCAGCCGATGATCCGCCAGATTCTACAGGTGGTACCCCGGCAAAGGTGGATATGCTGCGAGTAAATCCCGGTCTGGCGGTTGCACCCCATGGTGAGGCGCTCTCCCTCTACTTCCCGTTACAGCAGCCCTTTGAGTCGGTGGTGCTGGAGTATCGCCGTCTGCAAAAAATAGCGCAGCCGGTGAGTGGTATCTTCTTCCTCACCCTCTATCGGGGAGTGGCCAGTGTGGATGCCAGTATGGATGTGGATGCCTGCCACCGAACAGAGCCTGATCCCCTGCGTGATATGCGCCTGGAGACGGTCACCCGGATGGGTCTGCAGATGATCGACCCCTCACCAGAGCTGCAGGTTCTGGCAAAAGAGAAAGTAGCCAACCGCTATCTGGCCTACTTCACCCGCAACAGTTGGGCAGATGAAACCTCACATGAGTTGCCGGTAGCCATGGTTGCTGTGCGTAAGGATAAGCTGCTCTGGCTGGATCCCCTGGCTGGGCGTTTTGAGCGGGTTCCATATGCTCAATATCAGGCACTGCTGAATCACATGCTGGAGGAGTTCCGGCGTGCTGCCCGCCTGCAGGCCATAGATGGCAACAAGCACTGGCCCAAGCTGGAGTATCTGCCTGCCGCCGGTCAACTGCCGTCCGACATGCTGGTTGGGGTGGAGGGTGATGAGCCACCCAAGCTGCTCTGGATTCCCAAGGATATCCAGGTTGATATGGTTCCGCTGCCGGACTCCAGGGTTCCAACCGTCATCCAACGTGAACTGCCACGTGGTGTTATTGATCTGCGAGAGCGCCAGGATGATCGCATCCGGCTACTGATTGCCATCCCGGATCAGGATTTCAAACCAGATCTGTTGGATCTGCCCAGTGCTGACCATGCCCTGGAAGAGGAGCTCTATCGACGGGGTAAAACAGCCCATGAGAGCTGGGCGGACTGGAAAGAGCAGTTCCTCAAACTCTTTCACATCCGACAAAAGGTGACGGGTGGAGATGACACTACGCTAACAGAGCGGGAGATCAAAGCGCTGGCGATCCCAACGCCTGTGGAGAAACCGCTGCCGGTCACCAACTACAGCAACAAGGATAGCCGCACCCTGACCCAGGATGAACGTGAGCAGTTTGGCATTCCTGATCCAGAAAAGCAGGGCATGCTGCTGGTGCTTAGTCCCCAAAATTCCCTGGCAGGATGGAGCAACACGGCTAACTTTTCGCTGGGTAGCTTTTTTGATAGCCAGATCCGCAAGCGTGCCGAGGCTGCAAAGCTCTCTCAGCTTACCGAGCTGCCACTCCCCTATCGCTGGGGTATTCCACTGCCCGCCCCAGAGTTCACCTGGTACGGTGGTGTGCAGCCTCCTGTTCCGGCCCTTCCTGCAACGGCTGCAGGTGCAGAACAGCATGGTCTGGTTATTCGCCATGCTGAGACAGAAAACAGCCTGGAGCAGCTCAAAGAAGATGTGGCAGAGGGGCGAAAGATCCTCGATCGGATGAGTGATTTTATACAGCTGCAGCGCCAACAGCTGGATGCTCAAAGTGTCTCCTTTACCACCCTGGCTGGCGGTGTCTCAGGTGATGGCAGTGGCCTGCAGATCGCCCGCTGGCTACCGCATACTGAATTGGCGGCACCCGTTGCAACCGAGGCAAAAGCAGCAGAAGAGGGTGGGTCTGCGGGAGATGGTGGAGGCGGTGGTTTCTCCATCGGTGCTTATTCCATGCCGCTTATGATGTACAACTCCCCGCCTCAATCTGGAGGCTCTGATAGTCAGAAGAGTGGAACAACCTACTCAATGATGAAGGATTACCAGTACAGCAAGGGGAGCGATCTGGGCAGTATTGGCACTACAGAGAATATAGCCTCCAAAAATTGGGGTGAAACGCCGTTGTACCAGATGAGCATTTTACCGGATCTAATGGGCTTCAACTATTCACAGGAACCTGCTGAAGCAAAACTGGACCAGATCGCAATACGCAACAACCCCATAAGTGACCCACTCTTTATCAGCGCCAACCATAATTTTGGTGTGCTGGGACACATCCTGCCGATTGTACGGGAGTACAACAACGCCTTTAGCGGCTTCAAAGAGCTGCGGGAATCCAATACCGATCTCTTTGAGGATATAAAGGAGTATGTTGATGGATTGGTGGATGGAACTGAGCTGAACAGATATAAGCAGATCATTCTGGAGCTGCTGGATGAGCGTCTCTCTGATGCGCCAGCGGAAGATGGCAAGACACCAAAGCGGATCTGGTACCGAACCATGGGAGACCTGCTGGCACGCAATGCCTTGGTGGTGGGTGAAGATGGCACCGGTGATGAGAAGAAAGCTACAAAATCCAGGCATCTGTTCAATGCAGGCAAGGTCCTGGTCAGTGATATCGGAGAGCTGGAGAAGCTCCACACGGCTTTTAGAGCCCTCTACCGTCTCCTTAACCGGCGGGCCAAACTTACCAATAAAGAGCTCAAAAAGCTTGCTGCCGAGATCACCAAGGCCCGCTCCAAACTGTATGCCCTGGATGCCCCCCGCCGGGAGGCACTGAGCGACTATGCTCTGGCTCAGCAGCTGATCATAGAGGAGTGGAGACAGGTTGAGGCGCGCTATTTGGAGCGCCAGCGTATCCTGAAAAGCCATCAGGGACTCTACTATGTGCGGGTGCGCGAGACGCCACTGAGTCTGGGTCTGCCCGATCCACTTTCACTTCGTTTTGGCACCGATGCTGATCCGGTTCCAGGCTGCTCCAATGCCGAGCCGATGATCCCGGATGAGCTGACCCCCTTCCAGGAAGCGGTGCTGGATATACCGCTGCGGGATTGGCGAGGGCTTACTAACCATTGGCATCTGCTGCCAGGCAGGCTGCGCATTGCCAGTCTGCTGGAGCGGCGCAAGGTGCGCATCAAGAGCCGGGTGGACCTGGCGGCATCGGTGGAGTCCAGCCTGATGATCCATAGCAGCGGTCTGCGTTTGCAAAGCCTCTATCAGCAGAACCGAACCGTGCTGCACCAGTTCAGTAAGATCACCTTGCAACCCAGTAAAAGCCTGGCTGAATTCCAGAGAAACAGCACCCATGTGCTGTCGTTGGAGGATGTGCTCAACGGCCCACCTCATCGCCTGCGCAGGCAGGCTGAAAAACTGCGCTCCCAGCTGGATCGGGCCACCTCCTGTCTGCTTGAACAGCTGCTGCAACTGCCACCCTCCATCCGACTGAAATGGGCGGAAGAGGCAGAAGAGAACCGGCTGCGGGTCAATCGACCAGAGAGCTGGCCGATGCTGCAACAGGCAGAGCAGAGGGATTTTGACGCGGTGCGTACCATCCTGGAGCTGGTGCAGTGGCTGTTCCGGCAGCTTGATTCTGATGCCACTGCCGCCAGCCATACTGCGCTTTCCAATCTGGTTAGGGCCTGCCTGTTGGAAGCGGCCTCTGATGATCCTGGTGAGCTGCTGCAAGGCAAGCTGCTGATTGCTCCAGGCCGATTGAGGCTGGGTGCCACTCTGCGTCTCAAGCTCAATCGTGAGGCACTGCCGGGTGTTCGGCTGCAACTGTTCGATGATGCCCAACGGGTAGTGGGTGCTGTGCGCATTGAAGATGAAGATGACCAGGGAGCGGTAGCCCAGGTGATTGATATCTGGGACCAGAATGCCATCCTGAGCACCAATAGCCACGTTGCCGGTTTTATTCGGATGGCCGGAAAATAGGCGTGACTGCCACAGCGGACAATGTGACCATCCAGCGACTGAGCCTGCGTGCCCAGGCTCATTGGCAATATTTGATCCAACCCCGCCTTGAGCAGATGCAATGGCCAGAGCTGGGTGCAGATGAGTATCTCTTCATCCAACGGCTCTCTCTTACAACCTCAGATGTGGAGCTAGAGGCCAACCTATCAGCACGTGTCAGAGAGCTGGCTGCCCAGGCCGCTGATGGTCAGTGGCCCCAGGCTGAGAGTGCCCCGGTGGTTCGCTTCTCCAGCTACGCTAGGCTACTGGTCACGCTGACCCAAGATATTTTTAAGGGAGAAGCAGAGCACCGTTGGTTCTGGCGGGAGTGGCAGCAGCTGTATCGGTTGCCGCCAACTGAAGCGATCACTCAACTCTGGGTGGGGGAACCGCTCCACATGGTGGAGATTTGTGCGCAATTGGCGGCCAATGACAGCCTGGCAATGATCTGGCCACAGCTTTCACCTGCACAGTTTCAACGCCTCAGCCTTGCACTGGCTCAAAGCGCAGGCTTTAGCCTGGAAGCAAAAAGCCAAGCTGGGGTTGCGCCATCATTAATGCCACCGCAGCCACTTCTCCAGCGTTGGGCGAGAGTGGTGGCACCGTTTGGTGCCGATCATTCCGCTGTTCAACTGGTTGCTATTTTGACACTCCTGGAGTGGCGACCGGATCTGTTGATGTCTGCATCCAGCACGGAAGCGGTCAGGATCACTAGTGAGAGGCTGGCCCATACCGCTCTCTCAACGAGCCCTGCCGTCAGCAAAGCTTCAGGTGTACAAGAATCTGCAGTTGAGGATGCTGAGCAAGAAGCAGTCAAAGTGGTGCCCCCCGGCCCTCTCGATAGTGAGAGACCAGCCCCCCACCCTACATCGGATTTAACAGAGCCTGTTTTTAAAGCAGAGCATGGAGTTGCTGTCGGTGAGGCCAATGAATCAGCAGCAGCACAAAAGAGTGCTGAAGAGAGGCCTGCTGAAATTACGCCACTGGATATCTTTGGCCAACATGAGTTCACCACCCAATGGGGCGGCCTCTTCTACTATCTGAATTTTCTGAATCAGAGTGAGTCACTTGAGCTGATCCACCGCAGTGGAGGCTTTGAGGTGTTGCAGGGAGGCTGGGGTTGGCTCCATCAGTTGGGCCTTGCCATAGGGATGGAGGCTGATCCCTCACTGAAACGATTTATCTCCAATCAGCTGGGAATGGATGATCCTACTCAGCTGGATGATCTGCCTCCCCTGCCAAACCGGGAGGCCTTTGTTGGACTGTTGCAGCAAAGATATGAGCGGCTGCAGCCCTGGGACTCCAGGGTGTTGGCCAATCCTGCCTGGATAACAGCCACGGCTTCGCATCTGGATATCAATTTCCAACTGCAGAGTGTTGACCTCGACATTCGCCTTGCCGGGTTGGATATTAATCCGGGCTGGCTCCCCTGGTTGGGTCGGGTAGTCAACTTCCACTATCTGGAAAATCCCTTTGCCACTGGGGGAACTCTGCAATGAACGCCCCAGAGAGTCCCATGCTTAATACCAGCACCCCTGATCTGCTGGGGCTCTTTGTGCGCCGGGGCCTGGCTGAGTTCTGCAGCAATCTGCCTGAATATCAGAACCTGGGACAGCTGTTGGGTGAGGCCACCCAAAATAGCCTGCTCAATACCCTCTCCGGTGACTGGGCCACCTTCAGCCAGTGGTTGGAGCAACGGCTGGGAAATCTGCCGGGAACAGCAGGCCGCTTCATCCGTGATTTCAATCTGTCCCTGCCGGAGGTCTACCTGCTGGCACTGCTGGGTGAGGTGGAGAGTGACCATCGGGTCACCCTCACCATCTCGGAACTGCAGGCCCCGGATCGGGAACCCAGGCCCAGTATGCATCTGCTGAGCAATCTACTGGCCTGCCTCTTCCCCGCCAGCAACAGCAGCAACCTGTTGGATCACTCGCTGGTCAAAAGCGAAGCGGTGAAACTGCTGGGAGATGATCCGCTACCACTGCGCCATCTGGCACTGGATGAGCGGCTTTGGAGTCTGCTGCAGGAGCAGCGCCCCACCTGGCCCGGCATCACACAACTTGGCCGAGATAGCAGCGGATTGGTCCCTGCACAGATCCGAGAGATGTTGCCCAACCTGGCGGAGATGCTCCAGTCAGGCCGTCTTGAAGGTCTCATCCTGCGGGGAGACCGCGATACCGGGCGTCTTGTCGCCGCTGAGCTGGCACAGTTACTAAAACAACAGGCGGCATTGATTGATATTGCCCACTGGAACAGCCAACCGGTGATCACCCTCTATAGCCATTATGCTCGCTGGCTACCGGTCTTTGAGCCATCTATTGGCCCCGGTGAACGGTTACCTTTTGCCAGAACCGCAGATAAAAACCGGGTGGCAATATTTCTACTGGGTCGGGATGGCAGCATTGACCACCCTGGGCTGGCGGAGCTAGAGCTGCCACCTCTTGGGCTGGAGGAGCGCCAGGCCCTACTCAGCCGAATTCAGGGGGAAGATAGTCAATACCCGGAGAGCGCCCTGCACGCACGCCTGCAAGGCCCGGCCCTGCAAAATACCTGGCAGCGGGCACAGCTGCTGGCCCAGCAGCAGGATGAGACCCCGGAGGTCAAACACTGGGCCCAGGCCCGCTGGCTTATCAATCCTGATCGTCTGCGCCGATTGGCGGAGCCCCTGCCCCGCAAGATTGAAGCAGATGCCTTGATTCTCCCTCCCAGCCTGGATACAGAGTTGCAGAGCCTGTTGCATCGCTGCCAGCACCGGGAGAGCCTCTGGAATGGACTGGGACCTACCCTTCAGGCCTCCTGCAGCCCTGGTGTGCGCGCCCTGTTTGTGGGTGAATCAGGTACAGGCAAGACCCTGGCTGCCAGCTATCTGGCCACGGCATTGGCGGCCCCGCTGTTCCGGGTGGATCTGGCGGGCGTGGTCAACAAATACATTGGTGAGACTGAGAAAAACCTGGGTGCCCTGCTGGATGAGGCGGCCGAGTCCGACATCATTTTGTTGTTTGATGAGGCAGACTCGGTATTTGGGCAACGCACCGATGGCGGTGAGACGGGTGAGCGCTACGCCAATATGCTCACCAACTTTCTGCTTACCCGGATCGAAGAGCATCCGGGCATCGTCATTCTCACCAGCAACGCCCGCTCCCGCATCGACCCTTCCTTCATTCGACGATTGGATGTGATTCTGGAGTTTCCTCTGCCAGGCTATGAAGAGCGACTGGCTCTGTGGCAATCCCATCTGGGTGAGCGATCACCGGGTGAAGAGGTCTGCAGCCAGCTGGCCAGTTACTCTGATCTGGCGGGAGGCCATATTCGCAATACAGTTTTAGCGGCTGCTGCGAAGGCACCACAGATTACCCCACTGATGCTGATTGATGCGCTCGAAGAGGAGTATCACAAGCTGGGACTAAGCCTCCCGGTGGATCTGCAGCAGTGGCGCAATGGATTGATGGAGTGACCCATGGGCAATCATTCTCAACTGGCAAAGCGCTCATCCCCTACCCCGGCAAGCTCTAAAAAGAGAGCTATTCAGCGAAAGCCACGCAGAGGTGTTCCCGGTTATCTCCAGGGCAAGCTAAAGGTCAGCCGGGTTGATGATACCCAGGAGCAGGAGGCGGATCGGGTTGCTGATCAGGTGATGGCTGGTGGCGGTCTCCAACGAAGCAGCCTGGGACCGGGAGCCACCGCCCAAGAGGATAAAGAGCCGCTTGGTGAGTCTCTGCAACCCAAACTTATGCGAGAGGAAGAGGAAGAAGCGGCCCAACCTAAACTCCTGCGTCAACCCATGGAAGAAGAGGAGGAGATGCTCCAACCCACCCTGATGCGACAGGAGGAAGAAGAGGAAGAGATGATGCCTAAATCTCTCCTTCGGCAACCGCTTGAGGAAGAGGAGGAGATGCTCCAACCCACCTTGATGCGGCAAGAGGAAGAAGAGGAAGAGATGATGCCTAAATCCCTCCTTCGGCAACCGCTTGAGGAAGAAGAGGAGGAAATGATGCCCAAATCTCTCCTCCGGCAACCGCTTGAGGAAGAGGAGGAGATGCTCCAGACAACGCTCATGCGGCAGGAGGAGGAAGAAGAGGAAGAGATGCTGCAACCCAAAAGAGGAGGGCATTCTGTTAGCAGAGAGACAGAGCAGCGCATTGAGTCTCAGCGGGGTGGTGGTGATCCACTGCCGGAAGCGGTACGTCAGGAGATGGAGGAGAAATTCAGCCGGAGCTTCTCCGGTGTTCGCCTACATACCGATGCCACAGCGGCTGAATTATGCCGAGATGTGAATGCCCGTGCCTTTGCTGTTGGCAATGACCTCTTTTTTGCACCGGGTGAATTTGTGCCGCAGACCAAATCTGGAAAACATCTGCTGGCTCATGAGCTGGCCCATGTGGTGCAGCAGTCTGGGGGGGCAGCGCGTAAGGTGATGCGCACCGGCCCATCATCAGGTGGTGGTGGGGCCGGTTCTGCAGCCACGCCACCGGCTGGGGTTACGCCTATTACACCGGTGCCAGAGGGCGGCCCCTATGAATTCACAAAAAATGGTAAGCGCTATAAATACATCGCCTCAGGCTCTCCCAAAGAGCTGCATCTGCCAGAGGTGCGGATACCCAACTTTAAACAGCGGCATCGGTCAATCCATCCAACACCGCTGATTCGTGAGCCCGGAAATCGGGATACCAATCAGCGCAATAATTGGCAAAGCCATTTTCAGAGCGTGGTTGTGCAGCCGCTGGAGAGTAAGCTGGATGGGGCGCGTCGCCGTGGCGGTGTCTCCTCCCCGTCGGCGAGTGGCAGCTCTGATTCGGCCTCAGGGGATGATACCTTCTTCTTCAAAGGGACCCGCAACCGTCAACTGATGCTCTTTGGAACGCGTGAGCAACTGCTGGAGAAAGCCGTCTTCCCATTCTGGGATAGCCGACAGGAGGCAAGAACCTTTCAGGTTGACCATAGACGGGAAGACCAACTGGGCGGTGAAGATAATCTGGAGAATTATGAGCTGCTGGATGCCAGGGCCAATGGCAGCTCTGGCTCTCGCATCGGGAGAGAGATCAACTCCCAGATCAGCACTGCAATCAGCGTTCTTCAGAGTCCCTACTATCGTTCGATACTGGGCGGTGGGGCACGACGCATCTCCGGCAACCCCAGTTATATTAAGCAGAACTACAAACTGCAATTTAATAGGGTCCGCTACAACCTCGGTGGTGTGGAGAATGGTGATCGTTATTGGAGTGTCAATCAGATCACACAGGGCAGACACTTCCGCACTTTCCGCCCGCTAACGGAGCGGGAGGTCGAGGAGTTCGGCAATCCGCGCAGGCCGATGATCTATACCTCCCCCAACGGTGGTGTAGGTATTCGCGCACCGGAATCTGCAGGGGGCAGAACCGAGGTCTGGCCGCGTGTCTTTGCAACCGGCCCTATCAATGTGGCTGATGAGACCCATGCCACGCTGCCTATCGATGCCTACCGCAGTGGTCAAAACAGTGCTTCGGTTAGCGCCGCCTACCCTGGACTTATGCTGCATCTCAGTCCAACCCCCGGCTCTGTAAGCGGGTCCAGTTATAAATCCTGGTACATCAATAAACAGGCGACTCTGCCTGGTGCACAGGCGGCAGGCTCCGGCGGGGTTTTTCAGAGCCTGCGGCTGCCGGGGATGAGTCCCATAAGGATCGATAGTCTGGATATGGATCCTGGTGTAGGGTTTATTGGCCGTGGCAAGCTGTTGCCTTCGGTGCCACTTTTCTCACAGGCTGATATTGATGTGGTAATCGAGGGGAGTGAGGTCCGACTGCAAAAGACCTTCAGCATGGAAGAGATCAATGTTCCCCGTCCCTTCCAGGTTAACTATGCAACCATCACTGCCTTTATGGGCACCTCGGGCCTTGGCCTGGAGGGTGCGCTGGGTCTGGGTATTGAGCGGGTGGGAGAGGGTGAGCTGAGTGCCCAGATCTCTACCCAAAGCGGGCTCTCCATTGCGGGTCAATTCAATTTTGATGAGCGGATCTTTGGGCGCGGCACCAACGCGCAGGTCTCAGCAAGATATGAAAATGAGGCCTGGACAGTCGGGGGCTCTATTACGATTCCAGAAGGTAAGGTGCCTGGAATCAGGACTGCGACTATCAATGCCACCTATTCGGAAGAGGCGGGCTTTTCCGCCTGTGGTGATGCCGAGCTTGATATCCCCGGGGTTGAAAGCGGCACCCTGGAGATTACCCAATCAGAGGAGCAGGGCTTCTCTATTGGCGGCTCTTTTAATCTATCTGCAGATACCCCAGGGATTCGGGGCGGCAGCATAAGCGCAACCGTGCGGGAAAAACCCGATGGCACCGGCTATGCGGTGAGCGCGACCGGGGAGGCCCAACCCGATATCCCCGGTATCAACTCCAACCTGCGTGTCAGCTACAACGATGGCGCCTTTACGGCAGAAGTGAGCGCCCAATATTCACGAGGCATGCTATCCGGTGAAGTTAATGCCGGTGTAACCAACCGCACGGTAGGAGAGGATGGCAACCTCTCGGAGACAGCCGCACCCAATAGCCCGCTCATCGTATATGGTGGTGGTTCCCTCACGGTACAGATTGCCCCCTGGTTGCAGGGGACGGCGGGTGTCCGCTTCGAACCCAATGGGGAGATCGTAGTCAGCGGCGAGATTGCCTTGCCCAGCAGCCTGGAGATCTTTCCTCGTAAGGAGATCAATAAAGAGATCTTCAGCATCAATATCGACATCCCCATCGTGGGTATAGCGGTGGCGGGGCAGCGCATCGGTATCTTTGCCACTATAGGTGGCGGGCTCAGCGCCAATGCGGGCATCGGCCCTGGGGTGATCGATCAGCTGCGGCTTGGCATCACCTACAACCCGGCCCACGAGGAAGATACTCATGTCACCGGTGATGCCCATCTGCGAATCCCCGCTGATGCTGGCCTGCGGCTCGCGGTACATGGTGGGCTTGGTGTAGGTATCCCTATCGTCAGCGCCACCGCCGGACTGGAAGTTGGTGGTGAGCTGGGCCTGGAGGGTGCCGTAGAGGCAGGAGTGCATGTTGATTGGATGCCATCCAGAGGGCTGGAGATCAATGCCAACGGCTCAATCTATGTCCAGCCAAAATTCAAATTTGATGTGAGTGGCTTTGTAAAGGTTGAGGCAGATCTGCTGGTTACCACTATTGAGCTGTACGAAAAGCGCTGGAATCTGGCAAGCTTTGAGTATGGATCGGATATGCGATTTGGCATCCTCTTCCCCATTCACTACCGGGAAGGCGAGCCGTTTGATATCTCGCTGGATGATGTACAGTTTCAGGTGCCTGATGTCAGCCCCAGGCAGATCCTTAGTGACCTGATTGACCGGATAGCATGAGCAGGTGAGCATGACAGAACAGACAGCACAATCTACTGCCGAGCAGATCAATGAACGGGGTGTCCAGGCCCATCTGGACGGCAACCTGGAGCAGGCACTTAACTGCTACCGCCAGGCTGTGGAGCAGGCACCAGAGAATGCCACCTATCTCAATAACCTGGGTTTTCTTCTGGCAACCAAAGGGCAGTGGGATGATGCTACCCTCTATCTGCGTCAGGCAATAAGCCAATCTCCCGAACACAGCATGGCCCACAGTAACCTGGGGCAGACCCTGTTTGCCCAAGGCGAGATTCAGGAGGGGTTGGTCCTGCTGGAGAAATCTGTCCAGCTTGATCCAGGCAACCTCCAGGCTTGGGATAACCTGGGCCGGTTACGTCTGGTTACGGGCGATGCAACCGGCTCAGAATCAGCCTATCGGCAGGCCTGCCAGATAGAGACTAACAATAGCCATCGCCTGACTGGATTGGGCACTGCCATAGCGGCCCAGAACAGATTGCAGGAGGCAATACAGGTTCTGCAAGCAGCGATTGAGCTGGACGGCAACAACGCCAAGGCCTGGTCCCAATTGGGTGGCGTGCTCTTCATGTACAAGGATTTTGGCAGTGCGCGGCAGGCGCTGCAGCAGGCACTGACGCTCAATGAAACAGACCATCTGGCCCGTCGCCACCTGGCCCTCCTGCACAGCACCTGCGGTGAGCGGGATGCAGCGCTGGAAGAGTTTGAAACCATTGTAAGCACTGCACCAGAAGATGATGTCTCACGACTCGATCTTGCAGTACTGCTGCTCTCTGCCGAAAAATCAAAACAGGCCAGGCCACACCTGGAACAGCTCTACACCAAAACCCCCGATGATGAGCGGGTCAGGTTTTATTATGGCGTCAGCCTGGTAAATTCAGGTGCCAGAAAAAAAGGTGAAAAAATACTGGCACCCCTCACTAATAATCCCACAAGCCAGTTTGGAAAAGAGGCCCAGCAAATTATTGAAAAACATAATCAGCCACAGTAGGGCGAACTGCATTTAAGGGGCTGTAATTAGGAATGAGCGATGAGCTGCAACAACTGATTGAGAGAGTCCGTACTTGCAGCTTATGTGCTGAAAAACTACCCCATCAACCTCGTCCAACCCTGCAAGTTGACCGGCAGGCACGGATCTTAATCGCCGGTCAGGCACCGGGCTCCAAGGTGCACAAATCAGGCGTCCTGTTTGATGATCCCAGTGGTGATCGCCTGCGTGAATGGATGGGGGTAGACCGGGAGACCTTTTATGATCCAACAAAGGTCGCCATATTGCCCATGGGATTTTGCTATCCGGGGAGAGGTAAATCGGGTGACCTTCCACCAATTCCCCTCTGTGCAGAGACCTGGCGTGAGCCTCTGTTGAAGCAGCTTAGAAATATCAAACTGACATTAGTGATTGGGCAATACGCCCAAAACTGGCATTTGGTTGGGGCAGAGAAGAATCTAACTGCAACGGTCAAAGCATGGGAAAACTATGGACCAGATGTAATCCCACTACCCCACCCAAGCCCCCGCAACAATATTTGGTTGAGCAGAAACCCCTGGTTTAAGGAGCAACTCATCCCAGCACTAAAGAGTAAAGTTGCCACTGCATTGTAGGGTGGGCTGTGCCCACCAATAAAATAAACCGTTGCACCAGATCAATAGCAGTAGCTTCATGGTGGGCACAGCCCACCCTACTCATTGCCGATATTGTTGGGTAGTGAAATGGGATCAGCTCCCCAATCTGGTGGGTAGATGTTCTGTTTCATAAAGCGATGAAAAGTAGTGAAAGGCCAATCAGCAGGGGCGCTGCATAATCCATGCTTTACCGGGTTATAGTGAATGTAATCACAGTGGTTGGCAAAATCCCTTTCATCCCTAATTCGATGCTCCCAAAATCGCCTCTGCCAAAAAGTAGGGTGGGCTCTGCCCGCCAATTGTTCTGTTGCACCTGCCAAATCCCCCTCCAATCCCCGAACTTCTTTTGTAACCTCCTTTTTTATCCACCCCCATCGCCGTGAGTAATTCCTATCTTCCAGAGGTAACGTCCAAATTGTATGCAGATGATCAGGCATCAACACCCAGGCATTGATCTCAAATGGCCATCGGTGTTGGGCCTCCTTTACCATATACCGCAGGGTAGTACGCACCTCGGGTTCACATAACACCGGGTTGCGGTTTGCAGAGACCAATGTGAAGAAGAAACAGTTGCCATCATGGGCGCGCCGATAGTTTGGCATTGAAAAATCCCTCTATTATTTCAACCACCCCAAGTAGGGCGGGCTGTGCCCGCCATGAAACAACCACCCGGTTCCATAACCTGCGCCATACTAGCTTTTGTGCATTTATTGGCGGGCACAGCCCGCCCTACTCTGGTGGTGGATGTTGATGTTATTCATCTCTATTTATGGCTTGATAACGGGCCAGGTTGTTTTTCATCCCTTCCAGCCAATCACCAGAGGTTGAACCAGTGATGGCATAGGGTGTGATCAGCTCAATGGCACGCTGTATGGTGGTGATGGCATCACTGTAGTTATTATTAGTCGCAGAAAAGCGAGCCAGAATGGCCAAGCTGCCTGCGAGTTCGGGGCTGTAGGCGGCAGGATTGCTTGCTGCCAGCTTTTCCCGAATCTCCACGGCCGCTGTATGGCTTGCAACCCCTCTTCCTGCTTACCGTTCTCTGCCAGTCGATTGGAGAGGTTGTTGAGGCTAATTGCCAGGTCAGGGCCATAGGCAGCGAAGTTGTCTGCTGCCAGCTTTTCCTGAATCTCCACGGCCTGCTGGATGGCTTCTAACCCCTCCTCCCGTTCACCGTTCTCTGCTAGATCAACCGATAGGTTGTTGAGGCTGCTTGCTAGAGCTGGCCCATAGGCAGCGAAGTTGTCCGCTGCCAGCTTTTCCCGAATCTCCACGGCCCGCTGGATGGCTTCTAACCCCTCTTCCCGCTTACCGCTCTCAGCCAGCCGAATGGAGAGGTTGTTGAGGCTCATTGCCAGATCAGGGCCATAGGCAGTAAAGTTGTCTGCTGCCAGCTCTTCATAACTCTCCACGGCCCGCTGTATGGCTTCTAATCCCTCCTCCCGTTTACCGTTCTCTGCCAGTCGATTGGAGAGGTTGTTGAGGCTAATTGCCAGGTCAGGGCCATAGGCAGCGAAGTTGTCTGCTGCCAGCTTTTCCTGAATCTCCACGGCCTGCTGGTTGGCCTTCAACCCCTCCTCCCTCCTCCCGCTTTCTGCTAGATCAACTGACAGGTTGTTCAATAGGCGGGCCTGCTCGGCAGGCTCTTCCTCAGCCTCAGCCAATACCTGCCCTACATGGAGGGCCAGCGGCTGTAGTGGTAGCTCAAGGTAATCCCGGCAGAGCCCTTCATCAAGTCGACGGCAGCGGGGCAGATCTTGCTTTACTGCTTCAATCAGTGCCTCTGTTGGCCAGGGCAGGCCAAGCACCTGTACAGCATCATGCATGAGGCGACCCAGGCGGGAGCTGGCATTGTTGATCTCATCGCTGATATCCAGGGCGGCATAGAGCCACTCGCCAGGTTGGTCATCATCGCGTTCCAGTAGCTGTGATAAGAGGGCAGCGGCAAGTAGGTCGGGCTGCAGTTCTGCTACTCTGTTTGCGCCATTTTCCCCCTCCTGCCAAAGGGTGCAGCTGCGCAGCTGGTCGTAACTGGGTAGCAGAGTTGCTAATGCACTGTGATGGGCCAGGGTGTTGAGCTGTTGGGTATTGATGCCACCACTGATCGCAGCCAGCCCTTTCAGCAGGGGTAGGGCCAATGGGTTGAGATCTTTTGCTCTTCCCTCCTTTTCCAGCCGATCAATCTCTCGCTGTGCCAGACGTTTGAGGATCTCTCCGCCACTGAGGGCGATTGCATCTGGTTCATCAATCAAATTGATCGCATAGGCAAGAATAAAGAGGGGTTGGGCGTGGCTTTGGTGTTGCTCCAGCCAGCGGTCAAATAGGTCTTGGTTTACCGGGAGTGGGGTCCCTTCTTTACTGCGCTCTCGGCAGAGCCGGGGCCATGCTGCTTCAAGCAGTGACCAAGCGGTATCTTCTTTATCAAGGGCAGTGAGGTGGAGCAACGCTTGCTCTGCTGCAAGCAGATGTGCGGGCTCTCCCAACTGGTCGAGCAGTTGGGGGTGGCGACTCAGCAGCAGGATGCGAAGTGGGGTAGGTGGTTCTTTGGCATCTTTGATAGCTTGAAGTAGCTGCTGGACACGCTTGGGTTGTTGCTCGGGGTAGTCAATAACCAACAGTGTGCCTTTTTCTCCGAGGCGAAAGGCGCCGCCTTCTAACTGGCTGAGCTGCCCTGCCTCCCAATCCTGCCCGTGCAACCTATTTGCCAGCTCAAAAGCGAGACGGGTTTTGCCTACGCCACCTTCACCATAAATCAGCTTGAGACTGATGCAAGGCCCACTGTTTGCCCACTGCAGTAGCTCTTCGACCGTTTCATTGCGGCCAATGAGTTGTGTGAGTTGGCTTTGCCAGCTGAGAAGTGAGGCGATATTGCTAGTGAGGCTGTTGGGCTTGAAGGGGATGGTGAGGCGGGCTTCGGTAGGGCCGTAGGAGATGGATACGTTGTTTCCATCACCTGAAATGAAAACACCGTTGCTCTGTTTAGCATTTACTGACCGCCCGCCACCAAACAGCCTACCCAACATATCAGCCTCCTGCCTTTGGGAACCAATAGGCGAGCGCTGCAATGATTGGTCCGGCCACTGCAGCCAGGAAAGAGATTACAGCAACGACTCTTTTCCAGACGGGAGTTGCGGGGGTGCTGTTTTCACCCTGCTTGATTTGGACAGAGACGGTATTTCCATCACCGGCAATAAAAGCGCCGCTGCCATTTTTCACGCTAACTGAGCGTTTGTTTGAACGGCCCAGGGCAATTAAGCCAATCACTCCAACAGCAAAGATCAGTGTGGCGAGGAGTAATAAAGTTTCGGTATTTTGAATATCCATATCCTCAGTCTGAATAGTAAGCAAGTTCTGAAGTTTTTCTTTCCTGCCCAATATACCAATTCAGCACACAAAAGACATGTAGGGCAGGCTGCGCCTGCCATAAAAAGCTCAAAGCGCCCCACCTTTGAACACATAGGCCATATAGGGCGGGCTATGCTCATCTGAAGCAACTCAAATCACCCCACCATACCCTCTAAATTTTTTGCCAATTCAAATTATGTGATTTTTTGGCAGGCACAGCCTGCCCTACGGGGTGGGGGCTAGGACTTTAGAGGTTTGTTCACTTTTGCATTTTTTGACTGTTTTAACTTTCGTAATATCAACAGAGCACCATTGTGGTGCGCGTGATTTCTTTTTGCGCTTTGTTGGTGCATGGATTGCTGGTTCTAGCCCATTAGGTGCTTTTGATTAAGGATTGATATTGAGATGAGAAAAATAATTCTTATCGGCTGGGTGACTGCATGGAGTTTGATTAACTCTATGTTTAGCAATGAATTTATTTGTTAACTTCCAATGTATGCATAACCATAATTAAATGCCGGAATAATGTTATTAAAAAAACTGTATATAGCATGGCATGGTTGCTGCTATCCTGGGGGGTGTATTATCTGCACGTCCACGCAGAATGGGTCTGGCAGATTCAAAATTTTCCACAGCTGCTGAGGCAGCCAATTTTTTATCAGAATTTGGAGACAGTACGATGGCTTCTACAGCCCTGAATATGATCAAAGAGAATGAAGTGCAGTTTGTCGATTTTCGCTTTACCGACACCCGCGGCAAAGAGCAGCACGTAACTGTTCCTGCCGGCATTGTTGATGAAGAGCTGTTTGATGAAGGCAAGATGTTCGATGGTTCTTCTATTGCCGGCTGGAAAGGCATTAATGAGTCCGACATGATCTTGATGCCGGATGACTCAAGCGCTGTACTGGATCCATTCTCTGACGAGTCTACCCTTATTCTGCGCTGCGATATTCTGGAGCCAAGCACCATGGAAGGCTACGAGCGTGATCCACGTTCAGTTGCCAAGCGTGCCGAAGAGTATCTGAAATCTACCGGTATTGCTGATACCGCTTTCTTTGGTCCTGAGCCTGAATTTTTCATCCTGGACGATGTTCGTTGGGGTGCTGATATGTCAGGTGCCTTCTACAAGATCGATTCTGAAGAGGCTGAGTGGAACTCAGAGCGCGTCTATGAAGATGGCAACATCGGTCACCGCCCAACCACCAAAGGTGGTTACTTCCCTGTTCCTCCTGTTGATAGCCTGAACGATATCCGTGGCGCTATGTGTCTGGCCATGGAAGAGATGGGTGTGCCTGTTGAAGTGCATCACCACGAAGTAGCGACTGCTGGTCAGTGTGAGATCGGTACCGTATTCAACACCCTGGTTCGTCGTGCTGATCAGAACCAGATCATGAAGTACGTTATCCAGAACGTTGCTCACGCCTATGGCAAGACCGCGACCTTCATGCCTAAGCCACTGGTTGGTGATAACGGTTCTGGTATGCACGTACACATGTCTCTGGCTAAAGGTGGTAACAACCTTTTTGCAGGTGACAAGTACGGCGGTCTTTCTGATGAGGCTCTGTTCTACATCGGTGGTGTTATCAAACACGCTCGTTCATTGAATGCCTTCACCAACGCTTCAACCAACTCTTACAAACGTCTGGTTCCAGGCTTTGAGGCTCCAGTGATGCTGGCTTACTCAGCACGTAACCGTTCTGCTTCTATTCGTGTGCCTTGGGTTTCCAGCCCTAAAGGACGTCGTATTGAGGTTCGCTTCCCTGATCCAACCGCCAACCCATACCTGGCCTTCTCTGCATTGATGATGGCTGGCCTGGACGGTATTCAGAACAAGATCCACCCTGGCGATGCGATGGATAAGGATCTTTACGATCTGCCAGCAGAAGAAGCCAAGCAGATCCCAACCGTATGTCACAGCCTGGATCAGGCTCTGGAAAGCCTGGATGCAGATCGTGAATATCTCACCAACGGTGGCGTATTCACCAACGATCTGATCGATGGTTATATCAATCTGAAGATGGAAGAGGTGACTCGTATGCGCATGACCACCCACCCTGTTGAGTTTGATATGTACTACAGCTTGTAATCAGCTCAGTATGCAGTATAAAAACGCCCCCTATATGGGGGCGTTTTTTTTGGATCTAAAAAGTCTGAATTAAGCTGGAGGTGGAGCTACCGGCACTGCTGCTCCAGATGTTGCTGAATGCGTAGCAGATAGGCGCTGTCATCTTCGCTATCTGTGCGTGGCACCAAAAACAGAATCTTGGCTGCAATGATGTAAGGGCGCCTGGAATCAAAGTTATCATTTGCGGGTGTTTTTTCAGTCAACAGCCGTTGCACTCTTTCCAGGGTTTGCACCGGGTCTTCACAATAGCGGGGCATGGCAACATTCTGCGCATACCACTGGTTGGCGAGGGATATCCCCAGCAAAGTGAGCAGCACTCCAGTGATGAGAGGCCAGAGTCGGAAAGGGGCTGTTTGCTGAAGATTTTGATCTGTCTCAGGCATTGATATTAAGTTGCAGCTAAAGCGGCAGCTTCACTCTTGCTTTTATCTGGTGTGGCTAGTGGTGGCTCGCAGGTTTTTGAGATCAGTTGGGCGGCATTCATGCCTTGGTAGATTCGCTCACGCACCGAAATACCTCCCTGATAGTTTGCTACCAAGTGCAACCCCGGCCAATTCCCAAGGCTTTCTGTAATAGCAGATAGGCGCCTCTGATAATTCCCATAATAGAGGGGGAGTGCCTGGTGATGCCGATCAATATGGATAAATTCCGGTGAACCCCGCAGCCCAATCAGTCGCTTCAGGTCTGATGTTATTGCGCTGATCTGTTGATCTTCACTCCAGTCATAGCGTTCTGGATGGCGTGCGCCGCCAATATAACTGGTAAGCAAAACCTTGCCAGTGGGTGCCCGATCTGAAAATAGGCTGCTCATCCAGAGATTGCCATTAAAGCTCAGTTTTTCCTGTCGGGAGGTCAGAAAGCCACTGCCATTGAGCGGGTGCTGGATCTGGTCTCTATCGAATCCCAGGTGCACTACAGAGAGCGGCGCATATCGGATATCACCCAGCAGGCTGGAGAGGGTGGAATCTATGGGGGATAGCAGATCAGCAGCGTGGCTTGCTGGTGTGCTAATAACCAGATGGCGTACATGGTGCTGTTGAGCGCCGTGATTTGCCTGAACCTGCCAGCGGCTTTTGTGAAATTGCAGCTCATCCACCGCACAGTTGGTTTTGAGCCTGATGAGTGGATGGTTGCTCAGGGCATGGATCAGCTCCCCCATACCCTGATTAAAAGAGAATGACTCTGAGGTATTAACGCGGCGGCGCTTGATGATGCGATTAACGAACATGCCTGCGGTAATGCTGCCGTAGTGCTTTTCCAGTTCGGTAAGCTTTGGTAATACGGCATGAGCATCAGCATAATCAGGGTCACTAGCCAGGATGCCAGCAATAAAAGGCTCTATGGATGAATCCAGAATCTCTTGCCCAAGGCGCCGGCTAATAAACTGGCTGACACTTTCGTGGGATTGCCTGCTGCGTGGTATCAGCACTTCTGCCAACAGGCGCAGCTTGGCTTGTCGGCTCCAGAGGGAAGAGCGTGCCAGCTTGCTAAACTGCATGGGCACTTCAGTTAATCGGCCCTGGTGCACCATATAGCGACTCAGATCCTTGCCTTGGGATTGCTTGGATGTGGTTAAGCCAACTGTCTCAATGCAGCGGTCTATCTCCGGGCGAAAGTTGAGCAACAGGCTGGCTGCCTGTTCGGTGGTGTAGCCGGAATGCCTGTTGGTGCAGATCTTTCCTCCCAGCCGTGGAGCTTTCTCCCATACCTCGACGGGAATGCCCTGTTGCGCCAGCCCCCAGGCTGTTGATAGGCCGGAGATGCCCCCGCCGATAACCAGAACTTCAGACTGCATTTCTCACCAGGCGGACTGAGTAAATCAAGAAATGTTTGAAATTCAAGATATTTAGCCTCATAAGGTAATGGCGTGCTAATTTGCATGCTGTCCTATTTGGCTTTTGGAACAATCCGGCTTCACATCTTGAATGATCAGCCTTACACCATAGGTGGCTATGCTTTGGCGGCTGATTATCCAACCTGTTTTGCCAGCTTGCCCCAAAAATCCAAATCCTGGTGAGAAATGCAGTCTGGCTCATCGCTTTAGCTCCTGCTTCATCTTCTCCATCAACTCTCTATCCAGCAGGCCGAGACCACTGCCATCTGGTGCCTGTTTGGATTCAACGTATTCACGGATGGTGGCAAAACGTTTATCCGCCTGCTTGTTGTCTTGCAGCCTGGGCACACGCTCTTTGGCTATTTGATAGGCATCAAAATTGAGTTCGTCCATGCCAAAACCACGCAGGCGGCGCACGGCACGCATCATAGCCTTGTTGCGATAGCGGGTCAGATCCTCACTGGTGATGATGACTTTGCCTTCACGGCGGGCATTGAATTCAGCAGCCTTTTTGATTCCGGCACGGATGAAATCAGGTGCAGATTCCACTCGGGCCAGCGCATCCGGTTCCCACTCCACTCCAGCAGTTTCGGTCTCCACTACCTTTTGTACATCGGCAGCAGTGACCACATTGGCATTACGGTGTTTGGCTTCGCGCTCGGCAGCAGCCTCCATGGTGGGTTGTACGAATATACGCACAGGAGGTGCTCGATCAGCCAGCAGTTGTTCCATTGCCCGATCTGCATCTGGCTCCCAGCTGAGCTTGCGGCCGGGCTCATCTTCATGTTCGAGACGATGCAGCAGTTTGATATTGACCTCTAGCCGCCCCTCATTTTTGGCAACATCCTCGGCAACCTGGATAATGCCATTACGTAGAAAGCTGGGAATACCCTGCAGATGCTCTTGGGCCTCCTGGGTCCAGGCCAAAGAGGTTGGTATAGATGTTCCTTGCTCCTTGTCCCTTGCTTCTTGTACCTTCCGGGGCCGACTCATTCCCTCGCCAAAACGACGAGCGGCAAGGGTAGCAAGATGTTCTCCAGTAACCTCACGCTCTCCCAGTTCCTGTACATGGCTCTCCGCCCGTTTGCGTACCATCTTGCGTAAAAAGCCAGGGACACGAGAGAGCCGCTGCTCTGCCTCGGGAGTCCAGCTGACTTCGCTCTTCTGCTCGACAAGAGGTTGGATGATGGCACCCCCTTCGGGGTGATAGCTGCACCAGGGGTCATCGCCCATCAGCGTACCGCCCATCGCCAGTGGGCGGGCACGGCAACCGCGGCAGAGCTTTTGGAATTCACACTTGCCACACTCTCCGGTCAGCTCTGGTTCACGCAGTTGCTGAAAGCTGGCTGCCTGATCCCAGATCTCCCAAAAGGGCTTGTCACGGATATTGCCATCTTCAATGGGGATGTAAGGACAGGCAGTGACGCCACCCTCTGGGGTAATACGGCAGTAGTGGATGCCGGCCAGACATCCGCCTCCTTCATAACCTTGGGCACGGGTTAGGGGTGATTCAGGGTCAAGCTGATAGGCCACCCGCTTGTAGTGTGGAGCGCAACGGGCGCGGATAATCAGCTCTGTGGACTGTTTCTGTGCCTCAACCAGCTGATGCAAAACCTGCTCATAACGGGCAGGGGTTATATCCGACATTGACTCACCCCGACCAGTGCAGACCAGGAAGAAAATATTAAGTACGTGAGCGCCCACTTCCTTGGTAAAGCTGATCATTGAGGCTATTTCATGGGCATTCTTTTCGGTGACTGAAAAGTGTACCTGGAAGGGCAGGCCATGTTTACGGCAGGCTTCCATGCCATTGAGCGTCTTCTCCCAGCTGCCGTTGCACCCACGAAAAGCATTGTGGTGGGCTGGGTCGAGCGAGTCGAGGCTGATGCCCATGCCCATTGCGCCTGCTGCTTTTAGTGAGATGACTCGCTCTTCATCCAGCATCACACCATTGGTGCCAACCACCATGGATAGTCCCAGGTTGTTACCGTGGGTTACCAGCTCATCCAGATCCCTGCGCAGTAGTGGTTCACCGCCGGTCAGCACTACCATGGTTTCGTTGCTGCGGGAGCAGATTTGATCCAGTAGATCTTTCACCTCTGCGGTACTCAGCTCCCCATCACTGCCGCCCTCTCTGGTCTCTGCATCCATGTAGCAGTGGTCGCAGGCAAGGTTGCAGCGACGGGTGAGGTTGATAGCGATGATGTAGAGATCAGTCATTAAATGGTGTTGTTTGACCCGTAGGGCGGGCTGTGCCCGCCATAACAGAGTTTATTTAGAATACCAATGTGGCGGGCGCAGCCCGCCCTACGGCTAACTTTTTTTGCCTGAAAAAGGGCAGCCGTCACCTGATGCCTGATTGGCCATGGCTTCGCGGGCCTTTGCCAACCCCTCTTCAGCAAGTGTTAGGGTGATCTCGTTATGCCCCTGGCTCTGGGCGTAGTTTTCAATGCGCTCCTTGGCTCCATCACGCATAAAACCCTCTGGCACACGCATCAGGCGGGCCAGGGCGGCAGCTTGCCAGTGGATTTGTGAACCGCTTGTTTCGGTGGCTTGATTCTCATCAGCAAGGGCCAATGAGCCGGGGCTAAATTCACCTGTCTCGACGCTATCGTTCAGGAAGGGCTGGATATGCTCGGCAGCCACCTCTTTTGCGCCAGCGGTGCGGGCCTTCTTTTCAGCACGCATGCTGAGGTTGCCGCGCATGCTGAGATCTTTGATGGTCAGCAGCAGTCTGGTTGCACCCTCATTCCAGCGCATCGGCTCAATGGTGTTGGGTCTGTTTTTGAGTTCACCGTTATCGTAGGCCTCAACGATCTCTTTCATGGCCGCTTCAGCTTTGCCCGGCATTAGTTTGGCCGTGGCCTCTTCCACGATGCTTTCGGTGATAACGGTATGCCCTTGCTCCTGGGCATAACGCAGGATAGCCACGCGGGCCATGTTGCGCACAAAGGAGGGGACATGCTCCATGCGCTTCTCCGCCTCTTTGGTCCAGGAGGTAGTGGCAGAGGCGACCTGATCAATCTGTGGGTGATGCTCCCGCTGGCTGAGCAGCACGGCACAGTCGGCATCGTGTAGCAGGGCCTCGCTGTTGCTGCCGATATCCAGTTCGTCATCGGCATGGATGCCGGTTGTGCCCAGAACCAGCAGGGAGGGTTTCACCTGCTGTATATATTTACTGATGACATCATGCGGTTTGCCATCCAGCAATGTTGTTTCAATCTCTATTCCGTATTCGCTGGCAATCTGCTGGCAGACGGAGAGATGGCCCTGATAGATCTTGGCCAGCCCGGAGTCGATGATCTCTTCGTGCAGCTGTTCCTGCTCCTGAAAGCGGAATACCTTGCCCGCCTCATCGGAGAGCACCCGGGCAATGCGATTGAAGGCAACATAGTGATAGTAGGGGTCAAAAGCAGAGACCACCTTGACTGGTAGTTGCCACTGCTGGGCTAATGCCAGGGCAGTCAGCAAGCCACCATAGGATTTGGTGGAGCCATCTACGGCAACCACGATGGGGCCTTCAGTGATGGAACGGTTGGGTTCTTTGATGATGAGGGTGTCGATCTGGCTACGGCGGGCAACACGCTGACAGACGCTGCCCAGGCTGCTGCTCTTTACTGCGCCCAATCCCAGTGCGCCGAGTACCAGCAGATCGTAACTGCCATTGTTGGCCTCTTTGACAATCTCCCGGTAGTTCTTCCCCTCAGGAGCCAGCCGGTTAACGGTAATCTCTTTTTTGGCGCTGTGATTTTCCACCTGATCCAGATAGGAGTCGGTGATGATGTTGAGCCCTTTGGTAATCAGGTCATCGTGTACTTCACGTTGGCGTTCCAACTCCTGCTCTTCCCGATATTGCTCAGGCAATCCCCCTTCCATCTGGCGGAAGCGCCGGTCATGCAGTTTGGCGGCGTAGACATGCAGGGCGCTGAAACGGCTGTTCCAGATCTCTGCCAATGCCAGAGATTCTGTAATGGCACGGTTGGAGTGATCAGAAGAGTCCACTGCCAACAGGATGGAATCATAACCTGGGAGTGTCTGAGGTTGGGTAGATTCAGCTGCTACCGGTTGGTTCATGGCGGCCTTTACTATTGGAAGGTTTAAACGCTGGGAGCAGAAAATGGAATCTACTTACCTTCTACCTTTAAAAGCGAAATCAACTGTCACACTGCCACCCGCCTCAACCTTAACCTTGGCCTTTTGATCCTTCAGAAAACCATGCCAGGCCTTGATGGTGTATTCGCCAGGGGGGACATTATCGATGGTGAAGCTGCCATCCTCCTTCACAACCGCAAAGTAGGGATTTTTAGCGACAAAGCTGAAGGCATGCATAAAATCGTGTGCATCGCACTCAATCTTCATGGCTGCGCCTTTTTTTAGTTTTACCGTTTTGCTTATAGTGTTTTGGTCAGGTTGGCTGATATTAAATACAGTCTTTTTAACCCGGCCAAGGAGTTCGTAGGTGTGGATGTTGTGCAACACAGGATCTTTGTTGATAGAGACCAATTTGGCACCGCTTCTCATTACGCCAAGGAAAGGTTTGAAATAGCAGGCTTCCTGAGTGGCAACACCATCGCCCACCTCGGGAGGGAAAGCTTTACCCTCTTTGACCTTATCGAGGTAGACGACGACATCTTGCAGCGAGCCATTAACCACGCGCACAAAATCGATCTCGCGGGTGCCTTCACCGCAGACGGCATCATCTTTGACGACCCGGTATTTTTTCGGGGCGTAATCCTTGCCGGCGAGGGTAACCTTCCCTGTTATGGTGCCGCCGTTACTGACCGTGATCTCTTTATAGGCGGCATGGCCTATGAGAGGCAGGGTGCAAAGGCCGATAACAGTGAGTGCGGTAACCAGTTTGTTCATTCGTGCTTTCTCCTCGCTAATATCAGGTGGATATTTCTATTAAGCTACCGCTCCAGCACCCCAATAGTAGATCCTTGGTCCAATAATATCAGCCGTAATAGTGATTGGCTCTATTTTCACTTCACTCAATTCGACTATTGTACCGACATCAGGTTCCTCATTCAGGTGTGTGATGCGCTGGGCAAATGCCGATTTATGACAGCATGCTGAAAATAGTTTCAACTATACGCTTTAATAATTTCTGCCAAGTGGTGGTTGCTGTTAATCTGTTTTAACTGTCCGGTGGCCAATGATATAACGGGCAGTAGAAAAATATTTTATTCTGCTTCGATTTCATTATGCAGATGCGGGGGAGGGAGATTCATTAATGCTGACTAAAAAAACAGGGATCGCCACTCTGGTTATGATTTGGGTGGGCGCACTGGCCGTCTCATTGCTGGGATTTTACCTGCTGAATCATGGGATTATGAGCATGCAGGGGCTTCCATTGAATCTGGATCTGACCCCGGCACAATGAGTATATCCCTCTGGGTTAAACCCCTCGTACTGCCACTGCTGCTTCTGCTGCTCGGAATGACGGGCCTGGCCTGGGGCGTGGATGGCGCTGCCCCGCAGCCGTTGCGGGGAGACTATCCCGATATCGGTATCAGCAGCCGGGCAGTGGTCTGGGTACTGGCGCAGCTGCATCTCTTCTTCGGCGCTTTGATCCTGGCGGTGCCGCTGTTCGTGCTGGTGATTGAATTTCTGGGCATTATCACGGGCGACCAACGCTATGATGACATGGCCCGGGAGTTCCTCAAGATCAGCCTGGTCGGTTTCACTCTCACGGCTATCTTCGGCATCATCCTCACCATTGCTCTGTTTGGCCTCTATCCTCAGCTCATGAGCTATCTGGCGCGGGTGTTCGATGGTCAGTGGCTGGTCTATCTGGGGGTTTTCCTGCTGGAGAATATCTTCCTCTACGCTTATTACTACAGCTGGGATCGTCTGCGTGAAGGCAGACAGAAGTGGGGGCACCTCGGCCTGGGGGTGATGCTCAATCTTAGCGGCGTGGCCATCATGGTGCTGGCCAACGCCTGGGTCACCTTTATGATGGCTCCTTCCGGCATCACCACCGATGGCACGGTAGTGGGAGATATCTGGGATGTGATGCATGGCCCGCTGTGGCATCCGATGAATCTGCACCGCTTCATCGCCAACATCGCCTACGGTGGAGCGGTGGTGGGGGCCTACGCTGCGTTCAAATTTTTGAGCAGCCGTGATCTGGCAGCACGCGCCCACTATGACTGGATGGGTTACACCTCCAACTTCATCGCTATCCTCGCCTTCCTGCCGCTGCCCTTCGCCGGCTACTGGCTGATGGCAGAGATCTACGCCTACTCCCAGCAGATGGGGATCACCGCCATGGGGGGCATCCTGGCCTGGCTCTTTATTATTCAGGCGGTGCTGATTGGCACCATTCTGCTGGCGGGTAACTTCTACCTCTGGTCCGGTATGTCCCGTAGCGAGGGGGCGGTGCGTTACCAGTGGTTGATCAAATATATCGCCCTGGTGCTGGTGGCGGGCTTTCTGGTCTGGGTGACGCCACACACCCTGATCCTCACTGCCGCTGAGCGAGCGGCCCTGGGGGGCAGTCATCACCCGGTACTGGGGCCGCTGGGTATCATGCCGGCCAAGAATATCGCAGTGAATCTGATGCTGATCGCCACCTTTCTCTCCTTCCAGCTCTACCGGCGGGCGGACAAAGTGGTGGCTGTACCCTGGGCCGCAGCGGGCAATGCCCTGATGACGGCTATCTATCTGGTGGCCATTGCCAACATTATCTTTGTTGGGGTCTATTACGGCTACTTCACCAACACCGTCTACAAGGTGGGTTCATCGGTAATTCAGGTGGTCTCTACTCTGGTGGTGATTGTCTCCGGCATCATCATCGACTCCCTGATGTTCAAAAATGCAAAAAAGCTGCCCAGCCACTGGGGCCAGGTTTCGAATCGCTCCCAATATGCGCTGTTTGCCCTGCCGGTGGCCTACACCTGGCTGATGGGGTTGATGGGTTATGTGCGCTCATCGGTGAAGACCCATTGGCACATCTACGGGGTGATGAAGGATAACTCGCCTGATAACTACATCCCCACCATCGGTTACGCTGGCAACATGATCACCCTGGTGACGGTGCTGTTCCTGCTGGGGTTGCTGTTCATGTTCTGGATTGCTGACCGCAGGGTTAAGGCATGAGTGAGAGTCGGCAGGTATTGGCCAAGGTGCTGGGTTTCAGCCTGGGGCTAATCTTTCTTTTTACGCTGGTCACCTGGCTCTCGCCACAAATGGAGGGAGAGGCACCGCAGGAGCAGATCATCAAGCTGGATACGCTCACGCAGGAGGAGTTTGTCACTCTGGGTGAGTCACTGTTCAATGGCCGTGGGGCCTGTGCGCTCTGTCATCAGCCGCCTCCGGTGGGACGTGCACCGGATCTGCGCAAGCTGAATATGGTTACAGTCACTGCAGAGCGGTTGGCGGATGCCAATTACCAGGGAGAGGCTACGGATGCTGCAAGCTATCTTCGAGAGTCCATGCTGGAGCCGGGCCGCTACGTTGCTCCTGGTTGGGGCATGATGGGGAGTGAAGGTGTCATCATCTCCCCCATGCCTGCCGTCGATAAGCCGCCGATGTCGCTGACCCCGGTGGAGGTCGATGCTGTTATCGCCTATCTGCTGGTCAAAGATGGAAACCCGGTAACGGTGCCACTACCGGGAGGTGAGGCACGATGAGCGGCATTCATATCCCCGCCTTCTGGCGTGCCCTGTTGGTGATTGGTCTGGCCTACCTGCTGTTCGATAACGCCTTCCCACCGCTGTTGCCAATGGCACTGCTGGTGCCGTACATGATCATCACCATCATTGGTGTGCTGCTCTATTTCGCCTTTGATGATGAGCGTTGGAATGAATTTAAAAGCCCCATTGCCGCAGCTATTAGGGATGATGACAAGCAGGCAATCCGCTGGGGATTCTTAATTGTGATACCGCTAATAGCGGCTTACACCACCTACGACATCATAAAGCCCTCCCTGGATGCCCCGGTGGAGTTACGTCAAATGCATCCAGCTCCTCCAGCATCAATCAACGCATTTGGTAAACAGTACAATCTCTCCTCTCTAGAGAATCCAGTGCGCCAGGAAATTCTTAAAACCATGGCGACAGACAAGGGTGCTGGATGGGAGCTGTACAATAAAACAGTGCTGGCCGGGCGTGATGTCTATTACCAGAATTGTTTCCAATGTCACGGTGACCTGCTTGATGGCCAGGGGCACTATGCTCATGGTTTCAATCCGCTTCCCATCAGTTTTCAGAACCCCACCATTATCCCGCAGCTGCAGGAGTCATTCCTATTTTGGCGTATCGCAACAGGTGGCCCTGGTCTGCCGAAAGAGGGTGCCCCCTGGAACTCTGCTATGCCTGTCTGGCATGAGATGCTGAGTGAAGAGGATGTCTGGAATGTCATCACCTTTATCTTCGACTACAACGGCCAGGTGCCACGCATCTGGGATGCTGAAGTATCCAAAGTAGTGACCGGTATGAAGGATGAGGTGCTGGCCTGGCGCAAAAATATAAAAGGAAAAAAGCTGTATAAATT
>Ga0316187_10000151_pt1 | contig 46560 bp, 32 predicted proteins | sample CroRivburrow1_MG_FD_204927 | JGI IMG/M metagenome (GOLD analysis project Ga0316187, IMG submission 204927) | Coastal sediment microbial communities from Maine, United States - Cross River worm burrow 1 | ecosystem: Environmental > Aquatic > Marine > Coastal > Sediment | place: USA: Maine...
GAACTCAAGGATTCGAATTTGGAGGACTTGTAAATGTAGATCTCGGGAATGTAAGGGGTGCTCAAATAGCAGGCCTCGTTAATACAAATACTGGTAACATAAAAGGATTTCAATTGGCAGGACTTGCAAATACTGTTACCGGAAGTGCTAATGGCTTTCAGGCAGCAGGTATTTATAATTTTGTAAAAGAGAGTTCAACGGGATTTCAATTAGCGGGTATTACGAACATAAATCTTCAGAAAAGCAGGGGTGCCTATTTTGCAGGCTTAACCAATGTACTAAATGGGGAGGCTAATGGGTTTCTAGCAGCTGGTTTAGCCAATGTAAATACTAAGAACAATTATGGCACTCAAATTGCCGGCCTCACAAATGTAACGGTTGGGACCAGTAAAACGCAGATAGCTGGACTGGCAAACGTAGGAGTACAAGCGACTTCAGGATTACAACTGGCTGGCCTGGTAAACATCTCTCCAAAAGATCATAACGGTTCGCAGATTGCCGGGTTAGTTAATTACACCAGGAAATTGAGTGGTTTTCAGCTTGCTTTCGTAAATGTAGCGGACACAATTACAAAAGGAGTTCCAGTAGGCTTTATTAGTGTTGTGGCTCATGGGTATAGAAGATTTGAATTTGAAGGTAACGAGGTATTATATGCAAATTTGAATTTTAAAACAGGTACCACTAAATTTTATAATATATTTTCAGTAGGATATCGTCCTGAAAAAGAAACGCAAAACTGGGGTGTAACCTATGGGATTGGAACATTGACTCCAATCAGTAGAAAATTCAATTTTAACTTTGACATTACCGCGACACATCTGAATGAAGATGAAGCATGGACCAATGAATTGAATTTACTTAACCGCCTTAAATTTAATGTTTCCTACCTACTTACCAACAGGCTTGAAATTTATGGTGGACCTTCCCTTAATGTTGCAGTATCGAAATTGAAAAATTCTGAGGGTGAAGTAACAGGAAGTTCTCTATTGCCTTCTTATTCTTTTTATAACGAAACTATTAATGGGACCAATGTTAAAATGTACATGGGCTTTAACCTGGGCCTCCGATTTTAGTAATACTATTTTTTTTTAAGATAGAAATCTCAATTATTATGAAATTTTTCATTTTTCAAGAAAAATATATATTCTTCTTTCTGATCTTACTGTTAGGACCTACGTCTATTGCACAGGATTTGCATCAGACTATTAGAGGAATTATAACAGATACAGATGCTAATTCTCCTATAATAGGTGCAAATATTCTCATCATTAACTCTGATCCCATCCTGGGTTCAAACACAGGGATTGATGGGAAGTTTTATATAGAAAAGGTGCCTCTTGGGAGGGTGAGCCTTAAGATTTCATGCATAGGCTATGAGGAAAAAATAATCCCTAACATATCATTAACTTCCACCAAGGAACTGATCTTGAATATTTCTCTTTCTGAATCCATTATAAAAATGGAAGAGATAGTTATCAAGGCCAATGCACTGAATGGTGAGGTTTTGAACGAAATGGCTACGGTTAGTGCAAGAAAATTTTCAGTTGAAGAAACTAAACGTTATGCTGGTTCATTCAATGATCCTGCTAGAATGGTAAGTTCTTTTGCAGGTGTCATGCCAGCTCCTGAAGGAGATAATTTCATTGCGGTAAGGGGAAATTCACCAAAGGGAAATCAATGGAGGTTAGAAGGCATTGAAATTCCTAATCCAAACCACTTTTCTGATGAAGGAGCCACAGGAGGGCCTATTAATGCACTAAATAGTGCGATGTTATCTAACTCGGATTTTTTTACCGGTGCCTTTCCAGCGGAATATGGGAATGCTTTCTCAGGTATTTTTGACATGAAATTACGCGCCGGGAACAACCAAAAAAGAGAATATGCCTTTTCAATAGGTGCTCTAGGAACAGATATTACCCTTGAAGGGCCTTTTAAGAATGGGGGAAATGCATCTTATCTTTTCAATTATAGATATTCTACTCTTGCTCTATTGGAAAGCACACAAATAGTAAACTTTGATGGCGTTCCAAAATATCAGGATCTATCCTTCAAAGTGAATATTCCAACTCCACATGCGGGTGTGTTTTCCTTTTTTGGATTAGCGGGGAAAAGTAATTTAAAACACGAACTACCTTCGGAAGAGAATGAGGATATTATTGTGTCAAAATTTAACGTAAATTCTGAGTTAGCTGTATTAGGTTTGAATCACTCTATTCCATTGAGTCAGAATACTTTCATAGAATCAAGTGTTTCAGTATCAGAAAATGGAAGCCTATATGATGAATCTGATTTGGCAGATAATAATGAATATCAGTTAAAGGTCGATGAACAACTTAGAAAATATACCCTGATAGGTAAAACATCGGTGCATAGTAAAATTAATGCCCATCACAAAATATCAGCTGGAATGACATATACTCATTTTTTCTACGATTTTTATTCAGAGTACTGGGACAAACTATCAGACCAAATGCTTGTTGAGCAGGATGAGCAGGGGAATTCAGGACTTTTACAATTGTATGGTAACTGGAAATATAGAATCAATGAAAAACTCACTTTTATTGGAGGGATGCATTACTTAAATAATTTGCTGAATGATACCTATTCTATTGAACCCAGAGCAGGGTTGAAATGGCACTTTACTCCTACCCAGAGTTTGAATTTTGGTTTTGGTATTCACAGCAGGATGGAAAGTTTGCCTACTTTCTTTGTACAAACAGAAGGAGAATACGGCACAATTCATCAACCAAATTTCTGGCTTGACTTCCCGAAGTCAAGGCAATATGTAATCGGATATGAGAATCACTTCACCCAAAATCTGATGATTAAAATGGAAGCATACTACCAGGATCTTTACAATATTGCTGTTGAAAATGACCCTAACAGTTCGTTTTCTATGCTGAACACTGTTTCATGGTATACGACCCGTCAACTAGTAAATAATGGCACCGGATATAATTATGGCCTTGAACTTACATTAGAACGATATTTCGCGGATACATACTATTTCATGGTCACAGGTTCGCTTTACAATTCAAAATATGCAGCGATGGATAATATAATCCGAGACACCAGATTTAATGGGAATTATGTTGGAAATGCTCTTTTCGGAAAGGAATTTATATTTTCCAAAAAGCCTGGGAAATCAAAGATATTAAGCCTTAATGCAAAGGTGTCCTATATCGGTGCTCGCAGGTTCTCCCCTATTAATCTGGAAGAATCACGCGAATATGGATATACTCGTTATGACGAATCTCAGGCCTTTACACTACGGGGAGACGATATATTTATTGCTAATTTAAGTATATCCTATAGAATCAATAAAAGAAGGACGAGCCAGGAGTTGAAACTGGATATTCAGAATATAACCAACAATGCTGGTTTGGTAGATCAATACTATAATGGGGCAACCGATAAAATCGAATACATCTATCAACTAGGAATATTACCCAATTTGATGTATACAATTGAATTTTAAAAAGATTCGAGTCAGGTCCAGGAAATAACAATCGGAGTAAAGTATTCATAAAAAAATCTATTCAGGATTTTATATTAGAATAATACTTAACAATCTCTGCATTCATTCAGTTTGATTTTTCGTAACTTTGTGCGCTTAAATTTGAGATCCGACAGGGGTTTTAATAACAAAATTATTTTTGTTTAAGAAAAGCAAGCTGTTATTAAACATTGTCGGCTGTCGACAGTTTATATTAATATTATGAAGATTTCTGTATGCAGGAAGGAACAATTTAATGCCGCACACCGTTTATATAATCCGGACTGGGCTGAAGAGAAAAATGAAAAGGTTTTCGGGAAGTGTAACAACCCTAATTTTCATGGGCACAATTACGAGTTAATTGTAAAGATAATCGGAGATCCTGATCCAGATACTGGTTATGTGTATGATCTTAAAGAGTTAAGTGATCTAATCAACATCAAAATTATTGCCAAGTTAGATCATAAGAACTTGAATCTTGATGTAGAAGAATTTAAGTCATTAAATCCTACTGCTGAAAATATAGCCATCTTAATTTATAATATTTTAAGAAAAGAAGTTGATTTAAAATTTGATATTAAAATTACCCTTTATGAAACAGAACGGAACTTTGTTGAATACCCGTCTTAATGGTTTCTCTCACGAGGAGATCGGAGATGAGCATATAGGAACTTCTGCTGAAACTCCACTAAGGCCAGATGCATTCGAAATGGATGATAACCTTAAAATGGAGTTGATTGAAAAGCACTTCCATGAAATCATGCAAATCCTTGGACTGGATTTAACAGATGATAGCCTAAAAGGCACTCCGCAGCGTGTAGCAAAAATGTATGTACAGGAAATTTTCAGTGGGTTGAATCCTAAAAATAAACCTGATATCAAATTATTTGAAAATAAATACAACTATAACGAAATGCTGGTGGAAAAGGAAATTACTTTTTTCTCCAATTGTGAGCATCATTTTGTTCCAATCATTGGTAAAGCGCATGTTGCTTATATCTCAAATGGCCATGTTATCGGATTATCAAAAATACACCGTATTGTGAATTATTTTGCAAAACGACCTCAGGTACAGGAACGTATGACCATCCAGATTGCCAACGAACTTAAAAAAGCACTGAAAACAGAAGATATTGCCGTTGTAATTGATGCTGAACATTTATGTGTATCTTCTCGTGGAGTGGAAGATACTACCTCCAGTACGGTAACTTCTAATTATTCAGGTAAATTCCAGGAAGACAGTTATAAGCAGGAATTCCTTCAACATATATATCAAAGATAGTATGTGATTTATTGAGATATTATATAATCCGGCCACTATAGCCGGTTTTTTTATATCAGGTTTTTGTATGTATATCACAATGTATTTCAAATTTCGCCTTAAAAGAAAAAGGTGCCTTATTCATGCCTCAAAGATTCTATTGGATTCTTATAAGCTATTCGTAAACTCTGTATACTCACAGTAATAATAGCCAGGACAATAGTTAATGCACCAGCTGAAGCAAAGATCATCCAGTTGAGTTCAGTATTAAATGCAAAATTATCAAGCCAAATGGCCATAGCATACCATGCCAAAGGACAAATAAGTATAAATCCCAAAACAACCCATTTTATATAATCTTTATTAAGCATAGTTAATATTTCAAAAACGCTAGCCCCATTTATCTTTCGGATGCCTATTTCTTTAAACCGTTTTTGGGTCGAGTAAATAGTAAATGATATAAGGCCAAGAAAAGCAATGGTAATTGCAATCAGAGTAAAGCCTTGTAATATTTTAGCCAAATCTCTTTCGTGTTTGTACAAGTCATTTATCTGATTTGATACATAAGAAATTTCTAATGCATATTCCGGCACAAACTTTCCCCATATATTCGTAATGTGGTTTAACACAGTTTTGTCTAAGGGATCAATCCTTATAATTATGTCATTATAATAAAACGGATTCATATTAAATACCATAGGCAGAATTTCTTCATGAAGGGTGCGATAGTTGAAATCTTTTACAACTCCAATAATCTTCCCTTCAAATCCATACATACTAAACTCTTTGCCAATTGGATTCTCAATCCCCATTTTTTCTACTGCAGTTTGGTTGAGGATGTAATTCGATTCCCTTGTATCATAGTTAAAGTCATTAGGGAAATCTTTGCTAAATCCCCTGCCTTCTATTATTGGGACTCTCAAAGTTTCGAAATAATCAAAAAATACTGAATTCCAGCAGAATTTCACCTCTGAGTCTCCAATTTTTCCTTCCCAAATTGCTACATCGTTGCTGGTAATCACCTGGGAGGGAGAAGAAAATCCAAGAGTAATATTTTTAACTCCGGTATGGTTTTTCATCTCCTCACAAAAAACACCAACCTTTTCATTATAAATACCATGACCTACATGCATATTGAGAGGGATAGTTATCAGCTCTTCTTTGGCATATCCTGGATCAAAGGAGGTAAGAAATGATAATTGTTTATAAATGACATTTGTTGATATAATCAAAAAGATGCAAAGTGCAAATTGAGAAACGACAAGGTACCTGATATACTTTGATGAACCAATATTCTTGTTTCTATTCAGGTTGATGATATTGAATCGTTTTTTTGATACCAGAATGAATACCAGAATAAGTGCTGCTAAAAGCAGAAAAACAACAACTAAAATAAAAGGAATAAAATCTATAATTTTGCCTTCAAACAGGACTTTTTGAAAAGCATCATAGCTCTCTGCAATGGTATGATTGTAAATTATAATGATTAGAAAAGATAATAGCAAAGAACCAGAAAGCATAAGATAAACTTCTTTAAGATAATCAACCAGTATTAGCTTTTTTGTAGCTCCGAAAATCATTTTTATACTCACTATAGTTTCTCTCTTTTTAGAAATTGTAATATATAGAATTATGAAATTTGCCGTAGACATAATAAGTATCATGGCACCAATTGATAATAGCAAGTATAGATAATTCACATTTACCTGAGGATTTGAGGACCAGTTAATATCTTTATTTATATGTATGTCAGAAAGTTTTTGAAGACTGTAAGATGACACTCCTTCTGATGTGTTCTTCTTATGAAGCCTGGAAATTTTTTGCCCGATTGTTTTACTATCAGATTTTTCATTAATCAAAACAAATGTGGACAATTCAGAATTGTGATCCCATTCATCCGGGAAATATACCTGTGACAAATGATGGATAATTGAAATGTCAAAAACTATGTCCCCCTTGAAATTAGAATTCTTCGAAAAATCCATATAAACTCCTTTGATAATGAAAAAATTATCCCTCCCAACTTTTAACTGTTTCCCAACTGGATTTGCATTTCCAAAATATTTGTTTGCTGCTTTTTTAGAAATAAACACAGAATTTTCATCCGGAGGCGAGGATTTATTATCACCATAAACAAACGGGATCTGAAACATACTGAAAAACTCGAAATCTGTAAAAATTGCGTTTTTTTCAGTAATCTTCTTTTCGTTTGAGCTGAAAGAAAGATATCCATACCAGGAATAGAACCTGACTGCGTTTTCTATCTCTGGCAAATCTGTGATAAGAGCATGAGCTAAAGGCTTTGGGGTGGAATAATCCCACCCGCTTTCAGTTTTATGAACAATCCTATAAATCTGCTTGGAGTTTTCAGAAAACGAATCGTAATTAAATTCAGAATTGACGACGCCGACTATTATGAGTGTTGAGGTTAAGCCCAATGTAATGCCTAATAAGTTTAGTAAAAAAGTGCTTTTATTTCGGGATATAAATCGGACTATATATAAAAAATCAATCATAATTATAATTTAAGTTTTTTTGAAATTATTTTTAAAAACACCTCATCCTGCCCTAAATTAATATACCAATACCCTTTCTTCCAACATGCATTTTAGATTAAAAAGATATATTGAATTGTAAGATTTCAGCAATTCCGAAAGTGATTTTTAGCCGGGTTTGAATACCCGGCTTTATAATTTGTTTATAAATCAATGTCATAGCGTATTACTTGGATTGGAGATTATTTCTAATGTTTTATTTAAGTATATATCCTTATTGTCGAGTTTATCATCAACCGAAATAATTACAGGATAGTCCACCATAAAAACATCCCCGGATTCAAATCCTGATACTGCAGTTTCAAAGGTAGTCCTGGGAATATTTAGCTCTATCCCCGTGTTTGGAAGTTTCCGTTTAACGCTATTATCATTACATGAAAACCAACTACCTGGTTCTTCACCAATGAAAATAGCCTTGTCCTGGTATCTTAACAGTGAAATAAAATGACCTGTTGTAGACAGACATCCACCATCAATCCAAACATACAAATTCCCGGAAAAAGCTTTTTCGTTAGCTTCCATAGTATTATAAAGAGGTTCGAATTCTTCGATCTTAATACCCTGGTTATTGAAATAAATGAATGGTTCTTGAGTGAGGTATGAATACAGGATAGCAGCGAAAATCGGATGCCCACCATTGTTCCCTCTTAAGTCCAGGATAAGGTTTTCTGTTTTCTCATTCATCAATTTCGCAAACAGCCGTTCAGTCTCCTTTAGATATTCATTGATATCATCATATGAAAATGATGGAATCTTCCACAAGGCCGTATTATTCTCCTTAAGATAAGTTACATGAAACGGGCTATTTTCATGCTCTGTTCTCTTTACGGATTTTACAGTATTATCATAGTTGACACCTGCAATCGTACTTACAGACCTCTCATTATTTGTTGGATTAATAAATTCTATATCAAATGTATTGGTAGAACTTAATAATCTATAATAGGTTTCAAACTGATTATTAATTACATAATATTTGGTAGTCTGATTAAATCCCTCTGCCGGAATCATAGAAAAAATAACTTCGATAATATTTTTAAGTGGTACGTGATTGATACTGATCAGCTCAGAACCTGGTTCAATTTCTTGATTCTCTATAATTCCTGATACTATCCAGGCCCGATCATCAGAAAAATAAAGTTTCAATGGAAAATATTTTTCTTCGGCTTTTATACCTTGTTCAAAATCTGCGCCCAGCCTGATCCCTGTATGACTACACCTGATTTTTGCAACAACCATTGATAGCAACTTAAAAAATTCTATCCGGGTCATAGGCTTGTCAAATTGCATTCCTATTGAATTAACAATATTTTCAAACTCATTTTGATCAGTATATTGGAATGGTCTGGGATGATTATCCATAATTTCCTGAATCATTTTCTCGTAGTCTTGATTTAGTTGATCCTCAGAGTATTCCTTATTTTTTGATAATGAGGTTTCATTTTCTGCCTGGTCAATTGAGTTTTTTTCTTTAAAAGAAACCAATAAGGGATGCCGGTTCCCATCTGAAAATATAAATTCCCCAGCAATTTCCATATTTTTATCATTGATTGTTCCCTCGAATAAGGTCTCCTTTGCAGGTATGCTAAAAGAGATATGACTCCCTTCTACATGAATATTTATTAATTCATCATTCTGAATCTGATTCGGACCATCGAATAATATAATTCTACCAGAAAGATGGGAGTTAACAGTATCGGAAAAATGCAGTTCTAGATTGAACTGATCCATAAACATGCCCGTCCATTTACCAGACAATGGCAAAAGCGATGCGTGAGCATTTGAATGACAGTAAAATGCTCCCAGCAATAGTAAAATAATAGCGGTGAAGTGAATAATAGTTTTCATGACTTTTGAATTTGAGTTTTGACTTTGATTATTAACTATAGGAATAGTATCAATTTCGAAATTCAGGGGTGAGATTATTTTCTTTTCGGAATGAATGAAAGAATAAGCCAGGCGATACCGGCAATTACAAATGCAAGTAAACCGTAAATCGTTGTACTAAAAGTCATCTTGACCCCCATCATTACAATTTCCGGATTTATGTCTGCTGCCTCTTTAATAGCTGCAATCATATCCCATATTCCTACAATCTGTGCCAACATTCCAAGTGCTAGATTGAGACTACCAACTACAAGTACCGTATTCAAAACCTTTCGATAACGTAATTCATTAATCTCCTTTTTTGCAAATTTTAAATAAACAGAATAAGCAATGAGCACGAGTACGACAATGGATATCATTATCATGGGAATTTTATATTCTCCCATGCTGGATAAGATAAAATGTATAAATAAAATCTTCATCGGTATAATATTTTAGTTGTACCATTCATTTTATGATAAAACTAAATATTACTACATTATAAAAAATTTAATATAGACTAACACATCATCCTTACCTATATAAGCACTTTTAATAGTGGATTTTGTTGAAAAGTGCTACTTATCTGTCGAAATTCGACAAATTTTCACGCTTTGTCTATAAAACCGGATTATTTAATAAATATTAATTGAATAGGAATAAATTTATGTAAAGATTTCATAATAAATGAAGGATTACCCTGCAATACTTCTAAAAACTAACGTAAGAATCCTTACTCATATAGTTTTCTGGGTATTTGTATTAATTTACTATACTTTTTTCTTTGGCCACCAACTGGGACATTATCTTATCACTTTCAAATTCGTAGTACTACTGCTTCCAATCTCTATGAGTACCACCTATTTTTTTAACTATTTTCTGATCCCCAGATATCTGCTGAAGAATAGAATTCTTAAATTTTTACTGTTTAGTATTTACACAGTAATAATATCATTCTGGATTACTTCTATAATTTTTGTACCCTTTCTGGCACTTGTTGGTCCGGGTATGGATATGTTTGATAAATCATTGATAGATCTTTATTTCGTTATCGTTGGTATGTATTCGGTAAGTATCCTGGCTATTTTAATAAAATTGTTCAAATACTGGTACATTCGACAAAACGAACATATTCAATTATTAAAAGAAAAATCGGAAGCTGAGTTGGAGATGCTAAAAGGTCAAATAAATCCACATTTCCTGTTTAACACTTTGAATAATATATATTCTCTTTCTCTTAAAAAATCTGACCTGACACCGGAAGCGATATTGAAATTATCTGAGATGTTAGATTACCTACTATATGAATGTAAAGCTGACAGGGTTAGTCTAAAGAATGAGATAAATTTAATTCAAAATTATATCTACCTGCAAAAGATAAGATTTGGAGATCGCCTGGATATTAAATTTGAAAATACTACTGATAACGATTTAACAATCGCTCCCATGATTTTATTACCGTTTATAGAAAATAGTTTTAAGCACGGTGTAGGAAATCAAAGTAAAAAGGTCTGGATAGATATTAATCTTAATCAAACCAAAAAATATCTGATTTTTGAAGTAGGGAATAGTAAGATTAGCCAGAATCAAAAGCAACAATCCTCCGGGTCAGGAGGTATCGGTTTAGAAAATGTAAAAAAAAGACTTGAATTACTTTATCCGGGAAGTTATTCTTTAGAAATTGAACACCTGTCGGATAGGTATTTCGTTAAATTACTAATTGAAAACTATACAATAGCATGAAAACAAGATGTATCATAGTGGATGATGAACCTCTTGCTATAGAGGCCATTGAGATGCATATCAAAAAATTTGAAAGTTTAAAACTGATAGCTACCTGTTTGGATGCTTTCCAGGCTTTTGATGTAATTAACAAAAACAGGATAGACCTGATATTCCTGGACATTCAGATGCCGGAAATTACCGGACTTGATTTTATAAAGTCTTTAAAAAATCCTCCAAAAGTTATACTTACAACTGCTTATCGTGATTATGCTGTAGAAGCCTTTAATTTAAATGTGGTAGACTATCTTCTTAAACCTATTTCCTTCGATCGTTTTATGCAGGCAATACATAAATATTTTGATAGTACTGGGAATGACATATTAATTAAGGAATTTAAGCTGCCTACTTCTAATCCGGATAAAGATCATATTTATGTGAGGGCAGATAAGAAAAATGTTAAAGTAAGATTTGCTGACATTCTTTATATTGAAAGTATAAAAGATTATGTTAAGATAATATGTAGAAACCGAACAATTATTTCAAAATTACGAATCAGTGAAATCGCGCAGAAACTACCAGATGATATGTTTTTACGAATACATAGATCTTATATAATATTTATTCCAAATATTGAAGCTTTTTCACCAACACATATCGAAGTGGAAGGCAAAGAATTGCCTATCGGTAGAAATTATAAACTCGAAGTATTACATACCCTACAAGACAAAAACTTTTAAGAATTAAAGATTAATAATTTTGTAGATTATACTCTTCATCCCGAGGCAAAAAAGTGAAGACTACTGTTTTGCCAGAAATTTTCTCAAGAAGTGGCCTCAATATTAATTCTCCCTGCTTAGAGGTTTGATTCAGTATTCCACTTTCAAGGGCACTGACCTTAATTTGTTTTTCAGCTTCCCGATATGCATTCTCAATTGCTTCTCCTGCTTCTATATCATCTGAAAAAAGACGATTCCAAAAGCCGGACTGCTCAAAAGCATATAATCTCGTTTTATCCATATCCAGCTTATAATAACACAATTCCGGTTTGGGAAACCTGAAGTACAAAGTATCATCGGTCAGTTGTATGCCATCATGGTCAATATTTCTTAAATCAATACAACCAACAGCCTCCCCTCCAGCTATTAAAATCACTTTGAGGTCCGGTTGATAGTCGTATATCTTAAATAGTGAAGTTCCATTTAGCTTCCCTTTACTAATAGCCCGATAATCATATATCTCCTTAAAGTTATATCTTACCAATTCAAGATTTCCTAACTCCTCTATTTTTTCAATTATAACTGTTGAATTTATAAGTTCCTGTCTGCCTTTATTGAAAGTCGGCAAATTCACACCAAGAGACCATAGCAGCAGTGCCAGGAGTAATAAAATCCATGGGATAACCAACAATATATATTTTATACTTTTCACTTAGTCAACTTTTTAATTTATACAAAACACATAATCAAATTAACTATAAATACATACCCTCATAATAACTGTCTATATTAATAACTCCGTATTATGATTCAAATTTTATATTTAACGCAATGATATTCTAAAGAATAAAAAAATGTAAAAAAATTTCAGGAAGATATATGGTAGATATTATTATTAAAATAATTGCTATTCAAAATTCCATATTTCAATATCTTTTTCTTCTAGTAATTCAGGATCAATTACTACATGTTTAATTCGTAACCTATCCCATGTATATATTATATGTGCCAAGCCATCATCGGACTGTATAATAGCTGGATAGGAATATTCTCCTTTTTGATCCTCCAAAACCAATGCAGCATTCCAATTATATCCATCCTCGGTACTAGCTATATTCAAAGGGTATCTTTTTCCTCCCCATTTGCCCTTCGGTACTGTGGTATGATTATAAACGAGCAAATGCTTGCCACTTCTAAGACTTACTGCATCAATACCTGAATTTGGATTGGGAAGTATGGTTGGTTTAAAGATATCCCAATTTTTACCATTTTCATCGGAAAATGAACTAACGATAACTCCTTCTTTAGAACGACACAGGATTTGTAGTTTATTATCCTTATGATTCAGAATAGCAGGTTGTATAACATTATACGTTGTAAGACTATCAACGGGTATCAATGGCTCCCACTTTGTGGCCATCGCATCTGATCGTTCCATATGTACTTTCCAGGAATTATGTTCTGTACTCGAAGGGGATAAAAGAATACCATCAGACAATAATACCGGTTTATTCTTTATTGGCCCCAATATCCCTTCAGGTAATTGTTCCGGTTCAGACCAGGTAAGTCCTTGGTCGCTAGAACGTTTAAGCATGCCCCACCATTTACTGGGACTGGGTCCAATTTTGTAAAAAAGAAGTAAATCACCTCCAGGTATATTAAACAATACCGGATTCCAACATGGATATCTTTTGTCCTCAACGATACCGTTAGCGACAGAAACAGGCTCTTCCCATTTTTCATTTATTTTCCTGCTTATCCAAATCTCTACATCCTTATGTTTTTCATGTGTCCCGGCAAACCAGGCAACAATTAGCCCATCATTTGTTTCGACGATAGTAGACGCATGGCATTCTTTAAAAGGAGCTTTCTCAAAAATAAATTCTTCAACAAGTACAGCAGATGATTGCGAAAAAGCAATACTTTTTGCAATAACAATTGCAACTATTATAAGCAAGTATTTTAAGAGGTTAACAATCATATTATATCAATTAATAATTTATATTGGAAATCTGATTTTGAAAATGGTTTGCTTACCCCTTTCACTTACTACCCGAATGTTTCCATGCAATTTGCTCACAGCTGTTTTTACTACGTACAAGCCAAGTCCATTCCCCTGAGATATCTCCGTAGCACGGAAATACATTTCAAATATTTGTGTATGGAAACTATCATCAATTCCAATTCCATTGTCGGAAACCTGAAAAACAAGATAAGAATCATCTTCAAAAAAGTTCACCTTTATGTCTGCTTTCCCATTTCTGGAATATTGAACAGCATTTTCTAATAAATTTTTTAGTATTATTTTTATTAACACATTTTTAATATTTACTTCCTCATATTTCTCTAGTTCAATAGACCATTTAATACTATGTCCTTTATTAATTAAATCTCTTGCATATAGCTCAACGATTGAATATAAGGAAATAGCCTTATTATCCTCTGGAAAATGATTGATCTCGTATAAATTGTAGAATTTTTTAAGCATTCTATCCATATCCTTCACGGTTTTATCCATGAGTTGCATCAATTCCATAGATTTTCTTTCAAGCTTAACAAGTCTTGCCACCTCATTAATTCCCATTAAAGTTGTCAGTGGTCTTCTAAAATCATGAGAGCTCCTATAAAATAGACGGTCAAGCTCTTTATTCAATTTTTTAAGCTCTACAGTACGTTCATGTACGGTTACTTCAAGGTCATTATGACTTTTAACAATGAGTTTGTTGGCATTGATCAGCTGATCAGAAAGAGTCTCATATTTCATTTTAAAGTTATATATCACATAGCCACCAATAGAAAACAAGAGCAAAACGAAAATGTCTGTAATAAATATCTCCTCGGATCTGGTAACATACTGATACCTGAAATCCACATTAATATTTTCTGCAATTATCAGTGCCAAAACATTAAATGCTGTGAAAACAATCAATATTGTGCGATATTTTTTTGGAACGATTAAAAGGGAAATTATGAATATTAGAAAGAAGATAATCGTATCGCTCATATTGAATCCACCTCCCTGAAAAAACCAAGAAGTATTAATCAAGAAGTATAATGAGGCAATGAAAGGAATAATAAGTTTTGGGTAGATATTTTCATTTTTAGCTAAATAATAAAAAGTACAGAATGCCACAAAACCTATCAGATCCAATACGAGGGAAAGTTTATGTCCGGTAACAAAGAGGTCTAGAAAGGCTATTGCCAGTGCTGCGGAAGCGCTTATAATGCACGCCATTATAAACAGTTGATATTCAAGCTGCTTAACTTTGTTGTCTTGTCCCTTCATGTATGCTGGTATTAAATACAGGAATCACACAAGATAATAATCCTTATATTCTTTTCAAAACCAGAGGAAAGATATCCCTTCCAGGATTCAATTATTTATCCAAATCCTGGATTTGTTTAATTTTTCTGATGCAATCGTCGAGATGTACCCGCGTCATTCTGTCTTTTATTTTAAAGGCGTTGCGATCTATTGCAGCTTTCAATACATTTAATTCAAAATAGGCGACTGAACCAATATCGGAATCTTTCTGGAAAGAATCTTTACTATCCATATGAATCAGGTAATCCATCCTTTCTATCCATGCTTTTTGAAGACTTCTCCTATATATTGTTGATGGCCTGCCCTGATATAATTCAATCCAAAGTCCTTTCCGCAAGTCATCCATCATTTCGAGGTAAGTATAAGTTTTCTTACTATTAAATGACTCTCCTTCCAACATTCTTTGAATCCTTTCTCTGTCTAATAGATTATTCAACTGACCCGTCTGTAGTAAGTAAATCCTTTCATTAACGCCATATGATTCGATTTTTTTAGAGATATCCTCTTTAAGAAGCCATCTTGGAGTGCTAAAAGCATGTTTGTTTAAAAACAACATTGACCCTCTCTGAATAGTATATGGTACATGCTTGAAAATATCACCTCCCTGATCTGAGGTTTTAATAGTCTTATATATTCCACCGATGTTGCTGACTACATGGCCTATATACCGGCCCCACACTGAAATCAACTCACCATACAATTCTTCAAGTTCTTCATAACCTTCTCCCTTTATGGTTGTCCAGGCAACCAGGTTTTCAGCTACTATCTTTAAATTTTTTAATCCATAGGTAGATGCTTTTACTGGATCATCTCCTACATTTTCTGTTTGAGAGGAAGGATCATATCCTCCTTTTCCGCTACCAAACATATATACAGGATCATTTTCCTTATTGCGTATAAGGTTGTTCAATATTGGTTGTTCCTCTTCAGGGGAAGAAATATCCGGCAACCATCTATAGCCCCAATTGATTGAATAATAATCATAAGGGCCAATTTGTCTGATAAAACGTATTCCTTCATCACCTGGTTGAGCAACATAGTTATACCTTGCGTAGTCCATTATGGTAGCAGCTATTCCCCAACGTTGCGTAAAATTACCGGATCGAAGCGAATCGACCGGATAGGCAGAGGATGCTTTCATATTGTGAGGTAATCCTAAAGCATGACCAACTTCGTGTGCAATAACCATTTTAATCATTTCTCCCATTTCTTCCTCAGAGGTATTCAGGGTACGGGCACTAGGATTGGAAGCACCTGTTTCAATAAGATATCGATTTCGATACGACCTGAAATGGTTATGATACCACATAATATCACTTTCTATTATTTCTCCACTCCTCGGATCTACAACACTGGGCCCCATTGCATTGCGAGTTGTACTGGCTACATATCGGATAACTGAATATCGGATGTCCTCAGGTGAAAATTCAGGGTCCTCTTCTTTTGTTGGAGGATCTTTTGCAATAATAGCATTTTTGAAACCTGCAGCTTCAAAAACATCCTGCCACAGTTCAATCCCTTCTTTAAAATACTTCCTCCAGACTATCGGCGTCGCTGGATCGAGGTAATAAACAATAGGATTGACGGGTTCGACGAGTCTGCCTCTTGCATATGCTATTGGATTGGATGGTTCCAATCGCCAACGCCGTATCAGCTTTCTTGTTTCTGCTTTAAGAGCCTTCGACCCATAGTCAATCTGATTTAAATTAAACCAGCCAACCCTTGGATCGTAGATTCTCGGAATCATTGGTTTCTCAGGTAGTAAAATCATAGATTGGTTCATCACCATGGTAATTGTTCCGGTAGCGTTATCGCCGGGAGGCTCGGTAGCGATATAGGTCATCTCCTGTCTTATTTCAACATTCCTTGGATAACTGGTAATACTTTCTATAAAACTTCTGTCATCATCCAATTTACTGATCTTATAATCTTTACGATGAGAAGGGCTGATACCTGAGATAGCTTCAATATCATCAGTATAAAAATCAGAAACATCAATTACTACATTACTGGAATCAGGTGAATAAGCTGCAATATCAAAAGCAAAAAGAATTGGCTCATAATTATTTGCTTTTACGGAAAGACTTATAGCTAAAGAATCATCTGATATATTCACATACGAAACTGTACGAATAAGTACCTTATCGTACTTCTTTTCCCATTTAACAAGTTGTTCATGGGTTTTGGTCCCTGCATTTACATATCCCCCTCCAATCCCTTGCGGCAACTGTACGATCCGACTTACTTGTAACATATCTCTACCAAACAAAGAATCAGGTATTTCAAAATAATACTTTCCCTCAACAATATGAACGAGAAACAAACCTTCATCTGTGATGCAATTGGGCTTTATGACGTTATAATAATTTATTTCATTTAGCAACTCAGCATCCTCAACGGTAGCTTCGACTTCTGCTTCTTTCTTCTTGGAACGTTTTTTTTTCTGACATACACTTTCATTTATGAAGCTAAAAAGCAATACCAGCAAGAAGGCATATCTCCAAATCAAGATCCTCATTTTAGAAATCTATTTAATAAAAAGTTGAATATAAAACATATTTCTTGATTGAGAGAAATAGAATGGCAGGAAAGTTTATATAGATATAAACTTTTTAATCATACTTCTGGTTATAGCTTCTGAAATGCAACTGGTTATCCACTTTGAAAATTACATAGCTTTTTAGGTTTTAAAAATAGCCCGTATGTGCCAGGTATCAGTTTTTTTTTCAAGGGTTTGTCGAAAGGAGAGTGCTGACACCAATGACACATAAGAGCAGAATATTTTGAATTTCTTAAGGTTTCTCTCCATCACCTTCAATAAATCGCCAGTATTAAAAATTCTAACAATTTACTTCAAAAATATTACATCAATAAAACCTAAGAACAAAGGACTTTTTTCGTTACAGTTAATTAAAACTTTAGTCTTACACGAATATAAAGGCATATATTAAATTATTTCATTAAATATTGGTTGCTATATTACATCTGTAATAAAAGATAACTTATGATTTCAATTAGACAAAATTTGGGGAATGAAAACATCATTCCTTATCCATATTCAATTATATGTCAGATTTTTTTTGGATAAGCAGGAAGTAAGAATGATGTCATTAAAGTAAAATCTAATAACATTGAATATTGAATTCTGAGGATTCTGATAAACCTTTCGTCAACACGATATACAATTCTATAATATTTCTTTAATATTCGAACCAATTCCATTCTCCCAAACAAAAAATTCACCATCATTTTTTACCCTAATTAAAAAAAATATTTAACAATGGTTAGAAATGTCATTTTTTTAATATAATTTTTTAATTCCAAAATCATCGGAACGGATTAAAATATCATTTAATTATTTTTAAATTTAATTTTTTTGTAAAATCAGCAATCTCTTTTATTTAATTAAAATATGAAATTTTTAAGATTTTTAATTTCTTGCGCCATTACTTGCTGTCTTGTATATTTCCTGAATATAAAAGTTGGCAACCTACCTCCAGCCGGAAAAATACTGGATCCTTTCCATGGTTTCTGGCAGAATGCTGAGATAGACGCACTAGATATAAACTTACAATTGCAATTATCAGAGTTGAATGATATTGTTAATATTCAATACGAGGATAATTTAATTCCTCATATTTTCGCCAATAATGATCATGATCTTTACTTCGTACAAGGCTATATAACTGCCTATCATCGTCTATGGCAAATGGAATTCATTACTAAAGTGGCCTCGGGCAGGGTTTCTGAAATACTGGGATCTTCCGCTCTTGAATTTGACAGACTTCAGAGGCGAAAAGGGCTATATAGTGCTGCAGAAAATGGAGTCCGTGAACTGCAAAATCATACACAAGAGTTTGCTTCATTAAAATCATTTGCTGAAGGTGTAAATGCATTTATTTCACAATTAAGTTATAAAGCATTACCTGTTGAATACAAACTTTTAGACTATCTCCCAGAAAAATGGGATCCTATTAAAACATTGCTTATTCAAAAGTATATGGTTAATAGTTTAAATAATGATGCGGATCTGGAAAATACTAATCTGGTTAAGTTAATTGGAAAGGAACGATTTGATTTCCTATTTCCTGATCTACCAGAAGATATGGACCCCATAATCCCCGAAGGCACACCCTGGGAATTTGAACCTGTTGAAATTTATACTCCTGATACTTTCGAAATCACCAATTCATTTGCCGTTAATATTAAGGAAGATTTTGAAGAAGGTAAAGGTAGTAACAACTGGGCCGTATCCGGAACAAAAACTGAAAATGGATATCCCATTTTATGCAATGATCCACATCTTGGATTAAACCTGCCCATGATATGGCTCGCCTTACAACTAACAGCACCCGGAATCAATACCTATGGTGTTTCTATTCCTGGTATTCCTGGAATTACCTTAGGTCTTAATGATTCCATAGCCTGGGGGGCAACCAATGCCGATAGAGATTTAAAAGACTGGTACCAGATTACTTTCAAAGATGATAGTAGAGAGGAGTATTTATATGATGGGAAATGGCTTAGAACGCAAAAGAGGGTTGAAACAATAAAAATTAAGAGTGGAAAAGATTTTATGGATACTGTCTTATATACACACTACGGTCCGGTCGTGTATGAAAAATCTTATCTTGGGGATTGTACACTAGTGAATTATGCCTTAAAATGGACTGTTCACAATGCTTCTCTCGAACTTGTATCCAGTTATAAACTAAACCGGGCTAATAATCTTGATGAGACTATTGAGGCGTTGAAACTTTGGGATAGCCCCCCACAAAATTTTGCAATTGCAACAAGGGCTGGTGATATTGCACAGATTGTACAGGGCAACTATCCTTTGAAATGGGCAGAACAAGGGAAATTCTTAATGGATGGCAGTGATCCAAAATATGAATGGCAGGGATTTATCCCCAAAGAGCATAATGCCAGGGCAATCAATCCGAAAAGAGGTTTTATAAGTTCAGCCAACCAGCAACCTTTCAGTAGTGATTATCCATACTATTATCATAGTAGCTGGGATGAAAAATTTAGAAATAGAAGAATAAACTCGCTTTTGACCTCTATGACCAATATTACTGTAGATGACATGAAGGATCTCCAAAATGATAATTATTTTATACTGGCTTCAGAAAGCCTGCCGGTAATGTTAGATAGTTTAAAAAATGAGGAACTGACAGTGGACCAACTTGAAATTGTGAAATTATTACAGGAATGGGATTATATGGCTAACGCGGAAGTAATTGCCCCATCATATTTCCATACCTGGTGGTTGAAAATGACAAAGTTGTTATGGGATGAATTTGATCTGGATATTCCAATCAATAATCCTTCTAAACATATGACCAGGACATTGCTTAACCAATATCCCTCCGATCCCACCTATGATATTATAGAAACTGAAGTAGCTGAAAGCATAAATGATCTCTTAACTATATCATTTATCGAGGCAATTGATAGTGTTAATAACTGGAAAGAAGCAAATGACAATATTGATCCATTATGGTATTTGTATAAAAACACAAGCCTGCGCCACATGACTCAAATCAAACCATTTGGTTATTACCAAATTCCTATCGGAGGTTATAGCGGAATAATAAATGCTACAGGTCCAAACTGGGGCGCTTCCTGGAGAATGGTAATAGAGTTAGGAGAAGAGATTAATGGCTGGGGAATATATGCCGGAGGGCAAAGTGGCAACCCGGGTAGCCCGGCTTACAATACTTTTGTAGATGATTGGGCACAGGGGAAATATTTTAAAATAAATTTCTGGGACTCATTTGATGATTCCCGTGAAGGGACTACAAATATTAAATTGACAAATCTGAGAGAAGAAAAAAATTGATATGAAATTTTTATTTAAAGTAATACTAATAGCCGTATTGGTTTATATTGGTGAATTGTACCTGCCCTGGTGGTCGATTGCTATTGCTGGATTCTTAGGAGGAATGGCGGTAAAAACCAAAGGAGTTAACTCCCTATTTGCAGGTGTATTGGGAGTAGGGATCATATGGTTATGGATAGCGATAAGAATCGATATTGAAACACAATCCATTCTGACAAATAAAATGGCCCAATTGGTTAATTCAAACAGTAAATATGTGGTTATCGTGGCTACTGGCCTACTTGGTGGAATAGTTGGTGGCCTCTCAGCATGGACAGGGCATAATTTCAGGAAGTTATTTGAAAACCGAAAATCTGGAGGATATTATCGATAATAATATTAATTGAGGATCCTTATGAAAATCTTTTACAGAAGAAATTATTTATTAAAATCATACGTTCCTGCTATGGGAATGGCATTAGTGCTCATATTATTTATATCCTCTTGTTCCCAGGAGAAATTAAAAAAGAAACCCAATATCATTTTTTTGTTTGCTGATGATCAATGTTTTAACACAGTAAATACATTAGGAAATAAAGAGATCATCACACCTAACCTGGACCGGATTGCTGATAGCGGAGTTACCTTCACTCATGCTTACAATATGGGTGGATGGAATGGTGCTGTTTGTCTTGCCAGTAGAGCAATGCTCAATACTGGTCGGTTTGTCTGGAGAGCCTATGCGTATGAAAGTCACCAGGAAGATCTCGTAAACAGGGGTGAAATGTGGGGACAATTGATGCAAAAGGCGGGTTATGAAACCTATATGACAGGGAAATGGCATGTTAAAACTGATGCGGATAAATTATTTAAACATGTAGTTCATGTGCGTCCCGGAATGCCAAACGATGCATGGCAAGATAGGAAACAAGAAGACATGATGCCAATAGGATACAACCGACCTCAAAATCCACAGGATACTATATGGCAACCATGGGACAAAAAGTTTGGAGGTTATTGGGAAGGTGGTCAGCACTGGAGTGAAGTATTGGGTGATGATGCGATTAATTATATAAATCAGGCAAGAAACCAGGAAAAGCCATTTTTTATGTATCTGGCATTCAATGCACCCCACGACCCACGACAATCCCCTAGAGAATTTATTGAAATGTATCCTCTGGAAAATATTTCAGTTCCCGAATCATTTATTCCTGAATACCCTTTCAAAGACAGTATCGGTTGTGGGCCTTCATTAAGAGATGCCGCCCTGGCTCCTTTCCCACGTACTGAATACGCCGTAAAAGTCAATCGACAGGAGTATTACGCCATTATAACCCATCTTGATAAACAAATTGGCAGAATACTTAAGGCCCTCGAAGAATCTGGAGAGATGGATAATACTTATATTTTCTACTCCGCTGATCATGGTTTAGCAGTCGGTAATCATGGACTTATAGGTAAGCAAAACATGTATGATCACTCTATTAGGGTTCCGCTTTTTGTGATTGGCCCTGATGTGCCAAAAAATAAAAAGCTTGATGTAGATGTTTATCTGCAAGATATAATGGCATCTTCATTAGATCTTGCTGACTTTCAAAAACCAGAATATATTGAGTTCAATAGCTTGATGCCATTTGTAAGAGGTGATCAAACTGAAAGCAACTATAAAGCCATATACGGATGCTACCAGAAAGACCTGCAACGTATGGTACGCAAAGATGGATTTAAACTTATCGTATACCCACACGGTAAGACCATGCGTCTTTATGATCTGGTTAATGATCCTGATGAGATGAATGACTTATCTCATCAACCGGAATACCAGGAAAAGAAAAATCACCTGTTTTCCGAGCTACTTAATCTTCAGGAAGAAATGGATGATCCATTAGATCTGGAAACTGTTTTTCAGGAGATGTAAGGGATTTTGATATAAAGAGAAATCGGCCTGGAAAAACATTGGCACTGGAGTGTTCAAAGAATTGCCTGATAAATTGAGGAATAATTCACCATGCAAATATGCCTGGGGTTTCAAAATTGGTAACACTCAGTAATGATTTAGAAAAATGAAGAGAATATTAATATGTCTATTTCTTTTACCTATACTGGTAAGTGGTCAAAACAAAAATGAAACAGATTCCATAAACTATCAAAATAAAATGGAATGGTTTAAGGATGCAAAACTGGGCATTTTTATTCACTGGGGGATTTACTCCGTAAATGGCATTAGTGAATCCTGGTCATTTTATAATGAGTACATTTCCTATCAAGACTATTTGAAACAAACCAAAGGATTTACTGCTAAAAAATATGATCCTGACTATTGGGCTGCTTTAATCAAAGAAAGTGGTGCGAAGTATTCAGTGATTACCACCAAACACCATGATGGATTCGCCCTTTGGGATACGAAGTATGGAGATTTGAATGCTGTAAAAAATTCTCCGGCAAAAAGAGATCTTATTTCGCCTTTTGTAATTGCATTACGTAACAATGACTTGAAGGTAGGATTGTATTACTCCCTTCCTGATTGGTCTTATGTTGATTATACGCATCATACACGAAATGTCATGAGATATGAAATAGCTGATGACCCCGCAAGATGGAAACGTTTTTTGGATTATTATTACGGGCAGCTGAATGAATTAAAAATTAACTTTAACCCTGACCTCTGGTGGTTCGATGGTGATTGGGAACACAACTCGGAAGAATGGGATATCGAATCTTTAAAATCACTTTTAACTAAAGATAGTCCGGATGTAATTTTTAATTCGAGATTAAGAGGGAATGGAGATTATGAAACACCAGAGATCGGGATTCCCCTAAATAGACCAGAAACAGATTATTGGGAATTATGTATGACAATAAATGACTCATGGGGCTACCAGCACAACGATACGAAATATAAAACACCCCTTCAAATTATTGACATATTCGTAGACTGTATTAGTAAAGGGGGAAATCTTCTTTTGGATATCGGACCTAAAGCTGATGGCACCATACCTGCGGAACAGGAAAATATTCTAAAGGAGTTAGGTAAATGGACCTCCAAGCATAATGATGCAATTTATAAAACCAGGAAGGGAATTTCATATGAATATTTCTATGGACCAACTGCGTTGTCAAAAGATAGTACTGTTCTATATTTATTTATCAGAGATATCCCGAAGGATGGTAAAATTGCTTTAAAAGGAGTCTCTAATAATATAAACAGGATTTATGTTGTAGGAAACGGGACAATATTGAATCACGAAGTATTCTGCAATGTCTTCTGGAATGAATACCCGGGAATTACTTATATTAATATTCCCGAAAACATAATAGATGAATACTATACTGTATTGGCTGTTCAATTAAATGGAAAAATAAATCTATACAGTGAAAAAACAGGAGCAATAGAAAGCAATTGATTTAAAAATGAGATTGACAATCACATTATTATTATTTTTTTGTGTTTTCTTTTCAACTAAAATAAAGGCCTGCTCTGTTATTTATTATGTTGATACGATTAGTGGTAAAATTTTTATCGCCAATAATGAAGATTACTGGTATGACACAAAGGCATATATCCGGATTACTCCTAGGACAACCAAACAGTTTGCCAGATTGTGGTATGGATGGGACAATTTTGCTCAGGGAGGCATAAACGAAGTGGGATTGTTTTTTGATGGTGCCGTAACACCGGAAGATAAAATACCTGATGGATATGGAAGACCTATAGGAAACCTGGGTGACGATATCCTTGCAAATTGCAGCACTATAAAAAAAGCAATAGATTATCTGGAGAAAAAAAAGGTAGCATTAACGAACGCTCATTTAATGTTTGGAGATAGCACAGGAAATGCCGTTGTAGTAGAATGGGTTGAAGGAGAGAGAAAACTAAACTGGATATCTGATAACAAATTGATAATGACAAATTTTCTTTTATCAGACACCGTCAAGGGCAACTATCCCTGCTATCGATACAATTTGATTCAAGATAATATTGAAGATCTTCAGCAAAGCCAGGAGGAAGCAACTCTTCGGACTGTAGGGAATATTCTGGCAAAGGCTGTTCAATTGCCGGTTTCTGATAAAACGGGTAAAATCGGAGGAACCTTATATTCAACTTTCATTGATATAACAAATATGGAATTTATGCTGGTCTATAAACTTGATAATACCAAAATAACGAAACTTGATTTGAAAGAAGAATTTCAAAAATTGAAGAAAAGAAAAATAAAATTAGAATAATGGCAAATACTGATTGTGCTACACTTAAAAATAAATTGAATTTGGAACGATAGAAATTAGTAAAATAGTTGACTAAATTTTGATCAATACTAATTCAAAAGAAGAAACAATTAATTTTAAAGAATTGTATCCTATTATAGCATTAATTACATTCTCAGGCAAATGTCTAATCAACCATAATTGATAGAAATAGTGAAACAAAATAGAAAAATTGGATTCTGGATATTAATAGGTATCGCTTGTTTTCTCAATATCTTATATCTCCTAGGTCAAACAATGGCTTTGATAAACTACGATTTTACTGTTGCAATTGAATTACAGGAACCAGCAAAGGAAATAACTGAAGTAGGAGTAGCTCTGAATAAAGGATTTGGCATGGGTGATACTATTTTTTACATTCCACTATTTGTAATTGGAATAATAGGCTTATTGAAAAAGACAGCTTACGGCTTATATGCTATGTCTGGAGCATTGGCAATAACCACTTATTGGCCCATAGTAGTATTGACAACAGTTTATTATGCGAAAGGAACTCCAGAGTGGCATTTTAGTGACTATACATCCTATTCTATATTACTTACACTAATAGCCATATATGGATTATGGGGATTATGGTATATATTTAAATATCGGACTTCGTTAGTTCATAATCCTTAAAGAATAAATTATATAAAAATAAATTAAATTTAATATAAACAAATACGCATTCCTTTAATCCCAAAATCTGTCAAAAATGAAGAAAATATCAATTCTTAGTTCAATTATCCTTGCTTTTTTTTATTTACAGTCCACTATGCTAATTGGTCAGAATGTAACAGATACACGATTAATGCATAGTCCCTCGTTGAGCGGGGAAAATATCGCCTTTATCTATGCAGAAGATCTATGGATTGCCGACAAAGATGGTTCTAACCCCAAAAGGTTAACGATAGATGAAGGCATTGAGTCCAATCCTGTATTTTCTCCGGATGGATCAACCATTGCTTTTAGTGCCCAATATGACGGCAATACTGATGTTTTTGTGATCCCTGCCACCGGTGGAATTCCAAAAAGGTTAACCTGGCATCCATCTTCTGATATAGCCAGGGATTTTACTCCCGATGGCAGCCATATATTATTCTCGTCACAGCGAAACAGCTATACTTCAAGATATTCTCAATTGTATACAATTAGTAGATCAGGAGGGCAGGTAGAGCAGCTTCCTATTCCTGCTGCTTTTTTTGCTTCCTATTCTCCGGATGGTAAAAATATTGCTTATACACCTATAAGTGACCGTTTTCAGCAGTGGAAGAATTACCGTGGAGGAACACAATCAAGAATTTGGATATATACCATAGATGATCAAGGAGTTACTGAAATACCCAAACCTGATGGGGGTGCAAATGATAGTAACCCCAGTTGGATTGATAATACTGTTTATTTCAGAAGTGACAGGAATGGTGAATTTAACCTTTTCTCCTATAATATCGAGACAAAAATACTTACCCAGCATACTGAGTATGATGAACATCCTGTAATGAATCTTTCTACAAATGGGACTGATTTGATATACGAACAGGGAGGATATCTGCATGTATTCAACCCGCTTACAGGAAATACAAATAAATTGACAATCGGAATTGCAACTGATCTACTTGAGATGAGATCACGATTTGTTTCAGGTAATAATTATATTCGTAGTGCTTCGATTTCGCCTTCCGGTGCGAGAGTAGCTTTTGATTTTCGGGGTGAAATTGTAACGGTTCCAGCGAAGAAAGGTGATGTAGTAAATCTTACTCAGACACCTGGTGTGCATGAAAAATACCCAAAATGGTCACCTGACAGTAAACTAATTGCCTATTTTTCTGATGCTTCAGGAGAGTATTCGTTGCATCTTCGATCAGTAGATGATGGATCTGTTCAAGCTATACCACTAACCGGGACTGGATTTTATGCCTTCCTTCACTGGTCCCCAGATAGTAAGAATCTATGTTTTGTAGATAACGGAAGAAACTTATATGTAGTTAATATTTCCTCTCAAAAAGCAACAAAAATAGCTGAAGACCACCATTATATACCAGGACCATATCGAGAATTATTTGGCTCTTGGTCACATGATTCCAAATGGTTGACATACACACGCATTACTGAGACAAGTTTTGAGAAAGCCTATGTATATTCATTAGATCAGAATAAGTCGTATTCTCTTTCCGATGGACTCTCTAATATTTCTGAGCCCACGTTTGATCCGAGCGGTAAATATATCTATATGCTTGCCTCTACAGACGCAGGTCCTGTGGTCAATTGGTTTGATCAATCCAATCAGGATATGGAAATGAGTAATTCAGTATATTTAGTAACATTACAAAAGGACCTTATCTCTCCTTTGGCAAAAGAGAATGATGAAGAAGTAGGTGAAGAAGCAGACCAAGAAGAGGTTTCAAAAGAGGAAAAAGAAAAAGTAGAACCAGAACAAGTTAAAATTGATTGGGATGGTATCGAAAATAGGATTATAAGTATACCCATAGATCCCGGAACGTATTTTAACCTTAGTGTTCCTGAGGAAGGTCAGCTGTATTATCTTTCAAGAAAAGCACACAGTGGATTCAATGAATTGTCCTCATTACGGAATTACAATTTGAAAGAGAGAGAAGACAAAGAGATCATGCAGGCTTATTCCTTTCAAATAGCTTCCGGAGGAAAGAAAATGTTATATCGCGAGAAGGAATCCTGGGTAATCACTGATATTGGCAAAAAACCTGATATTAGTAAAAAACCTGATAATGGTAAAATTAATACTGGTGACATCCAGGTAAAAATTGATCCAATAAAAGAGTGGTCAAACATCTTTTATGAAGCATGGAGGGTGAATAGAGACTATTTTTATGATCCCGGAATGCATGGACTGGATTGGGAAGCTACTAAAACAAAGTATAAAGTCTTCTTACCTGATGTTACCTGCCGAAATGATCTTTATCGTATTATGCAATGGATGTTCAGTGAGCTTTCTGTCGGGCATCATAGATTTGGCGGTATGGGCGATCGCCTGAATAATCCTGACCGAGTGGAGGGAGGATTGCTGGGTGCAGATTATGAAATATCTAATAACCGCTACCGATTTGCTAAAATTTATGGCGGTCTAAACTGGAATCCGGATTTGCGATCACCTCTAACAGAACCGGGTGTAAATATCCAAATTGGTGATTATCTTTTGGCAGTAAATGGAAATCAAGTAACAGCTGAACAAAACCTGTATAGTTTTTTTGAAAATACAAGTGGAAAAATTGTTGAGTTAACGGTAGGCTCCAATGCAGATAATTCAGGTTCACGAAAGGTAAAGGTGGTACCGATATCAAATGAACGAGCTCTTAGAAATAGAGATTGGGTTGAAGGAAATTTACAAAAAGTGAATGAGGCTACAAACGGACAAGTCGCTTATGTTTATGTCCCTAATACCGCTGGTGCCGGACATGAGTATTTCAAACGATATTTTTTCCCACAAGTAAACAAGAAAGCTGTTATCATTGACGAACGACATAATGGAGGTGGCCAATTGGCCGACTACTATATCGATATACTAAGAAAACCTTATCAGGCTCACTGGAATTTCAGATATGGCGATGATCTGAAAGCACCTAACGCATCAATACAAGGACCAAAAGTGATGATTATTGACGAAACAGCTGGATCAGGTGGAGACTACCTGCCCTTTTTGTTTAGAAAATTTAACATGGGTAAATTAATTGGAAAACGTACCTGGGGTGGATTGGTAGGTGTATTGGGATACCCCGAATTCATTGATGGCGGATCCGTAACCGCTCCAAATGTTGCTTTTTGGAACGAAGATGGTTTTAGAATCGAAAATGAGGGCATCGCCCCGGATATTGAAGTTGAACAATGGCCAAAGGAGGTAATAGCTGGAAAAGATCCTCAGCTGGATAAGGCTATAGAACTAGTTTTAGAGGAATTGAAAAGCAATCCTCCGGAAAAACCGGTGCGACCTGAATATCCTGTTAGAATTAGAAAAACAAAGTAATTCATTTGGGTTTCTAATCTGTTGGTTTAATTTTTAGTTTGAAAATTTGGATTAATAATATGATACCTATTCCAGAACTAGAATCCGACAGGCTCATTTTAAGAGGCTTACAAGAGTCTGACTGGGAAATGATTATGTTTTTGCGTACTGATAAGATTGTTAATGAATTTATTAATAGACCAAAGACAGAAAATAAGCAAGAAGCCTTTGAATTTATTTCAAAGATTAACAGGGGAATAAAAGAAAATAAATTACACTATTGGGCAATAACTTTAAAAAATTCCCCTAAAATGATTGGGACAATTTGCCTGTGGAATTTCGATGTAAACAATACCGTAGCAGAAGTTGGCTTTGACTTAAGTCCTGCTTTTTATAGAAAAGGAATAATGCATGAGGCTTTAAAAGCAGTAGTGGATTATGGATTTCACAAGTTAAAACTAAATAAAGTTGAAGCTTTCACTCATAAAAACAACGCGGGATCTCAGAAGCTTTTACTAAAAAATAAATTCATCATTAATATTAAATTGAACCAAAATGATACTGGAGATATAATTTTCGAATTAATGAATCCTGAAGCAAATACATAATATTTCTTTTAGATATCAAATAGATACAATTGATTTTACAATGCTAGCCATCATTTTTACCAACCTGATTGTCGGTATATTTCTCATCTGGTCTGGATATATGATTTATAATAAGAAAAAATATTTCCTGATCGCAGGATATAATGACATGAATCCACAACAACAAAAAAGAGTAGACATTAAGAGGTTATCAAATTCCCTAAAAATCACTTTATATTATATTGGATTGAGTATTGCGATCTTTCCATCAACACTGTATATATTAGGATATGATAATTGGGGTATTTCTTATCCGGTAATCATAATTCCAGGAATAATTTATTATCTAACCATCTCGGTTTTATCTATCAGATGGAAATCAAATAATAAATAGAACTGTTTTATAGAGATAAATAAAGATATCATGAAAAGGAATAAAACCTTAAAAGCCATATTCAGCCTTACGCTAGCCACTTTTTTTACAATTACTGTATTCGGTCAGGAATCGATGTTATGTATGGGACATTATTGGACAGAAGAGGAAGCAGAAATTATGATGATAAAATTTGCTGCTGAATGGGAAGACCTTGATTCCTGGGAAAAAAGAGCTTTGCAAATTAAAAAAGGAATTATTGAGGGCATGCAATTTGACAAAATGCCAGAAATAGATGGCAATTTCAACACCATAATTGTTGGTACTAAAAAGATGGATGGGTATATCGTGGAGAACATTGCCATAGAAAGCTTTCCCGGATTTTATATAACAGGAAATCTTTTTAGGCCAACTACCAAAAAGGATAAGTATCCAATAATATTAAGTCCACATGGCCATCTGAAAGACAAAAGATTTACGCATTATATACAAAAAAGAGGAGCTGTTCTGGCAAGAATGGGTGCTATTGTATTCGCCTACGATATGATAGGTTATGGTGAAAACCAGCAGGTGGATCACAAAATTCCAATTGCATTGTTACTTCAAACATGGAACAGCAAACGTGTTCTGGATTACCTCCTTTCCCGCCCTGATGTGGATGAAAACAGAGTTGGAATCACAGGTGGTTCTGGTGGAGCCACTCAGTCCTTCATATTAACGGCGATAGATGATAGAATATCAGTTTCTGTACCTGTTGTACAGATATCCGCTCATTTCTTTGGAGGATGTGTCTGTGAAAGTGGAATGCCCATTCATAAGAGTCCTAACCACCAGACAAACAATGTGGAAATAGCATCACTTTGTGCTCCCAGGCCGATGTTGCTGGTTTCAGATGGTGATGACTGGACTAAAAACACACCCAAAATTGAATATCCTTATATACGAAATGTATATTCATTATATAAGGCCACTGACAAAATCGAAAACGTACATCTATATGCAGAAGTACATGACTATGGATATTCCAAAAGAATAGTAGCTTATAACTTTCTGGCTTACCACCTCGAGCTGGATTATAAGAATATCCCCTATGATGATGGATTTAATGAAGATTTTGTCACTATTCTATCACGAGAAGATTTGCAGGTATTTAACCCAGATAATCCCAGGCCAAAAAATTTACTGCAGGGCGATGAGGCTGTATTGAACTATTTCGAATCAGAATTCAACATAAAAGTTCACTAGGGGGCTCCCGGCAAAAATTATTTTTAAATAATCTGAAATGGATATAAATTTATAGCAACGATCAGCTTGAATTTTTTAAACTGGATTTTCAACTATGAATATTTTAAAATCAACTGTCTATTTACTGGTGTTTTTTTGCATATCATCATGCAGTCAGAATGATGGGAATTCTGATGAACCTGTCATTTCAAACGAAGCAAAATTAACCAGGTTAGATATTGAATATAATGGTTCCACTTTCAAAACAAAAATCATTGGCAATGCTATTTCACTAGCAAGGCCATTTCCTTTTGGAACTGAAAAAGCAACTGTTAAAACCCTACTCCTATCACCTGATGCTACCTCTGACAAAAAAGTTGGAGACGAACTTCGGGTTATTGAGGATAGTATTCCAATAATGGTCACAGCTGAAGATGAAATAACAAAAGAAACCTATACCCTAACCTTGGATGTGTCGGAGTATGCTTCTCCAGTCGAAAAACATGGCCACTTACAAGTAAAAGGAAACAAAATTGTCAATACAAAAAATGAATCGCTAAGCCTGGCAGGGAATAGTTTTTTCTGGTCAAATGACAATTGGGGTGGCAACCGCTTCTATAACCCTTCAGTAGTATCATGGCTGAAATTGGATTGGGAAACTACAATAATAAGAGCTGCTATGGGAGTTGAAGATAATGGAGGATACCTTGACAATAAAACCACAAATAAAAACCGGATAATTACACTGGTAGATGCAGCCATTGCCGAAGGAGTATATGTAATAATTGACTGGCATTCACATCATGCAGAAGACAATACACAGGAAGCTGTATTATTTTTTGCTGAAATGGCAAGTCTATATGGAGACTATGACAATGTGATTTATGAAATATATAATGAACCTCTTGATATTTCCTGGACAGGTGCTATTAAACCTTATGCGGATTCGGTAATTGCAGCTATCCGAGAACATGATCCTGACAATCTGATAGTAGTAGGAACCCCGGAATGGTCTCAGAGGGTAGATCTTGCAGCTGAATTCCCAATAACTAATGATCCTAACATAGCTTATGGTTTACATTTTTACTCAATAAATCACCAGCAATGGTTACGGGATAGAGCGGATGCAGCACTGGAGTCTGGAATAGCTCTTTTTATTACAGAATGGGGACCTATTGGTTATACTCAGAACGATCCTGAAACAGAGAAATGGATGGAATGGTGCCTTGCAAATAAAATCAGTCATTGCGCATGGGCCGTAAATGATAAAGAGGAGGAATGGTCCATAGTGATTCCCGGTACCAATACATCAGGAGGGTGGGCTGATAATGTACTAACAGAATCAGGTAAACTGGAAAAAAGCATTATAAGGGAATGGCCAAGGTAAATCCAATAGGAAAGTCTTAATCTTCCAGGATCACAAATCACTATTCCTTTTGATCAAATTTATTCCACTTTTCTGGTAATTAGAACCTTTCAGTTTCTCATAACCTCTATCGGTTTTATCCAAAAAGAAAAATCATACCGCCCTTCAGTCAATAAGAATTCGTCATAATAGTGATTCATAAAAGAAGAACCACCTACAGCTGAGGTTTTGTAATCGATATTTAAGGTAACATAATCCGCATTTATAATGTCTGTAGTATGTTCCGCCGCTGTGAGATTGTCTAAACTATAATTATGAGCAGAAATATTCAATTCTACACCTTCTACCCTCATTCCCTGATTATCCTCTTCCCTTATTTCCACCCATTGGACATCACACTTATTACCGTTTTCCTGTGGGCGGATGTAGGGTACATACTGTTCGTCGATGGTAGCTGAATATATTCCTATTCTAGAACCACTTTTACGGTCCGGATAGTTTTCATAAGGCCCTCTACCGTACCAGGCCATATTTTGAAAAGCTATAGGCACCTTAATTTGCATACCAACTTTAGCGAGCGGCCCCCTGGTGAAAAAGTTATTTAACCCATATCCAAAAGCACCGAGTGCGCCAAATAAAAATAAAGCCGGGAAAAGAGACAAAAGGCTGGCTACCCATTTTTTTTCTGTTTTCTTCCATATTAAAGTCAATAGTGAAAGCATTACCAAAATACCAATAATTCCACCCCAGAATGTCATTTTCCCTAATCCGCTAAAATGCCTGGATGGATTTAAACTATGGTCTACCTTGATAAATCCATTTCCAAAAAGGGTGTATGTGGTTTGGTAGTTAAAAGAAGTAGCGGTACTTTCTAATGTCCCCTCCACTTTTATTTGCACTTCATTGGGTGAAATTTCCTTAATGGAATAATCATTTACTCTATTTTGCAGACTATCCAGACCCATTTCAAGCCAATGTCCTTCATTAGAACTTCCCATTGGATTGAATGATGCACCCCGGTCGTTATCTGTTGGTGCACGCCATAAATTCGGTTTTGGACCTTGAAGAAAAATTAGCTTTCCGGATGCCTGATATTGCTTTAAAAGACCACCTTGTTTATCGAAAGAGACTTTAAATTTATCATTCTCAAAAATATAACCATCCCCGGTTTCAGTTTTTCTTATTGGACTTCCTTTATCTTCTAAGGTATCCTCATGTGTTGCCATTGCTAAAACAAATTGCTCCCAGGCAATTTCATATCCTGCATCCGCCCAGTTTTGGCTGTTTTTTAATTTTATACTAATAGTAACAGAGTAATCCTTATTAGTATCAAAAGTTGTACGGTCAATTGGTAATCGCAGCTCTTGTGATTTCCCGGGTAACAAATCATTGATGTCTATTGTACCAGAAGCAACAGTATTACCGGAAGCATCCAAATTCCACTCAACTTGAGCAAAATTCAGGTTCTGAAAAAAATAGTTATTGGTGATTTTAAAAGTATTGGCAGATGAATCTACTGCCACAATTTTGACAAACTGCTGTACCTTTTTTACCTCTTCCAAACCAGGATGTGGGGAACGATCAGGAAAAACCAAACCATTGGTACAGAAATTTCCATCTCCCATCGTGTCTCCAAAATCACCTCCATAAGCATAATATTCATTTCCTTTATTATCTTTCTTAACCAATCCCTGATCTACCCAATCCCAGATAAAGCCACCCTGCATATTCGGATATTTCTCAAAAGCATCCCAGTAACTTTTAAAATTTCCAGTACTATTTCCATGGGCATGGGCGTACTCACAGAGAATGAAGGGTCGAATTGTATCCGCAGCAGCTTTTTTAACAGCTTCTTCTGCTGTTGGATACATGGTAGACCCAATATCCTGAGGTGCAGGACCTCCCATTTTTTCTGCCAATGCCATACCGCCTTTTATCATAGTGATAATATTGCCATTTGTTATTTCTTTTATTCCTATACCCAGGTCTTTACCTTCATAATGTACTGGCCGACGGCTATTATCCAGCAATTTTATTGCGGCGCTCATGGAATCCAAATTAGGGCCATAACCGGATTCATTTCCTAGCGACCATATTACTACTGAAGGGTAGTTTTTATCCCGTTCTGCCATTGTCACTCCACGTGCAATAATGGCAGCTTTCCATTCTGGATATTTAACTGGACTTTTGTTGTAGTTAAACCACAAATCATGACTCTCTAAGTTAGCTTCATCCATCACATATATTCCATATTCATCACATAGTTCATACCAACGAGTATGATTCGGGTAATGTGAAGTTCGCACCGCATTAAAATTGTATTGTTTCATCAATTTAATATCCTGAATCATCGTAGCTTCATCAATTGTCCTGCCCTTGGAAGGATGAAATTCATGTCGGTTTACCCCTTTGAATAAAATTGGAACTCCATTAATCAAGATTTGAGCGTTTTTGATTTCCACTTCCCTGAAACCCAATTTATGACCAATACTTTCGTTTGACCCGTCATTGGCTTTTAAATTTAGAATCAGAGTGTATAAGTAAGGGATTTCAGCGTTCCATTTTAGAGGTTTCGATACCAAAGCATCCATTCGAATGATAGGTTGGTCGAAATCTTTCGTTTGCTGTACGATAATCTGTCCATCGGCATCAAATAGCAAGCACTCTAAACTTCCATCGAAGTTGTGATCTAAATTTGATAATTTTATATCCAATTGAAGGGATGCATTCTCATACTTGTCATCAAAATCCGTGACTACTTGAAAATCCCGAATATCCGTCTTTGGTTTTCTGATTAAATAGACATCCCGGTAAATGCCACTTAATCGCCAAAAGTCCTGGTTTTCCAAATAGCTTCCGTCAGACCAACGAATCACCTTGGCTGCCAACAGGTTTCTTCCCTGCTTTAAATAAGGTGTAATATCAAATTCAGCGGTGGTCATGCTACCCTGGCTATAGCCTACTTTCTCCCCATTTATCCATACAAAAAAAGCAGACTGTACCCCGGCAAAAGCCAAAACAACTTTATCATTAGCCCATGATTGGCTGATTTCAAATTCTTGCCGATATAAGCCGGTTTCATTTCCATCATGAGGCACATAAGGTGGATTACTTGTAAAAGGCATTGAAAGATTTGCATAAATAGGCATGCCATAACCTTCAGTCTGCCAATTAGATGGTACCGGAATTTTCTGCCAGCCCTTTGAAGTATAATCAGATGCAAAAAATTCCTCGGGTGTATTATCCGAATTGGTATAAAATTTAAAATCCCAGTTTCCATTTAAGGACTGAAAGCGATCAGAAATTTCGGGATTAAAAGAAAGTGCTGCATCCTGGCTTTGGAAAGGGATAAAATGAGCGTGAGAGGCTAGTTTGTTAACGCCAAAAATTTCGGGATTCTCCCATTCAATTTCGCTTTTTTGTCCAAAAATTGTGTGACCTGGCAAGAACAAAAACAGAAGAAGGTAAAAGGAGTACTTTTTCATGATTATCATTTTCATTTATAGACTAATAAAAGAAGCTTGAGTTCTTCATCTAAAAACCATATTATTCCAGTAAGAATTGTTAATATTTGTAATTGCTAAAAAATTTACTTTTAAAAATTTTGTTTTATATGAAGAATAGCAAATAAAAATTTCATATTTTATTTGCTACACAGCCAATGTTCTATGTCAATAATTATATCTATTACTATTTTAATAGTTTCACTATTTAGCTTTCTCAAGCAGGTCGATAGCGTGAATGTAACATAATACTGTTTACAATATGCTAACTTAGTCTGTGATTTGTATCTTTCATTGAAGAATATTTTTAAGAAACCATTCTGCTAATCATATAAAAAATGAACAAGAAATTCACTAACGAATTCTATAAACATTTAAATAATAACACCTTAATAGGAATAAAAGCAGGGAGGAAAAGAAAAAAATTCCTGGATATATGGATGGTGGAAGTAAATGGAAGAGTATTCGCACGAACATGGAATAAAAGCAAACGCAGTTGGTTCACAGAATTTATTCATTCCGGTGAAGGCCAGATTAAATACGGTGAAAAAATAATCCCAGTAAAAGGCAAAAAATTAGAATATGAATCCGGTCTAAGCATACTTATAAATAAAGCTTATTTGGAAAAATACAACCAGCCAGCAAACCTTGTATATTCAATTGGAATTACCCAGCCGGAATATGAAGAATACACAATGGAATTATTCTACCTGGAAAATTAAAAAGCCATTCGTAAACTTTACCCAAATAAATTGAAATATTGTTCTTAATTCCTAAATTAAACCAATTGTAAATAATAATCATCCCGGAAATCCTTTAGATATTTTAAACCTGAAAAAATGGAGAAGACTATATTAATTGGTATGAACAATCAGTATTCTGCAAAAGCCAATAGATGGGGATTTATTTTGACAGGGTTACTATTCTTATTTAATGGTGTATTAAATATATATAATAATTCGCTGGAACCATTTGGGTTGATTCTTGGGATAGGGATATTTTTCGGTGGAATTTATTTTACTTTTTATGGAATAACAGCCTTTTCTAAAAATTCCAGGTTTGCTATGAAAATTAAAATTACTGATAAAATAATTGAGATAAAGAATAAACTTTTTGGATCAGCTATGCGATTGAATTGGTCTGATATTATATCTATTAAATTTGGTTTCTATGAAATTATATTTCAAATTGAAAACACAACGGAAGTATTTGAAATCAACTCGAATGCAGATGTATCAAAAGAGGTTAAACGCACAATCCGGGAACAGGCTGAACTAAAAAATATTGAAGTTATTGGAGGATAATTTACAATTTAACGTATTCAGGGAAATTCAAATTAATCTTATCAATAACCTATCTAAATTTTGATAATGATAAATACTTTTCGTATTTATGAGAGTATATAATTATGTATAAATTATTTAGCCTTAACACCCATATATTATGAAAAAACTTATACTTATCATTACTTTATATATTCCCATCTTGGGAATTGCTCAAAAACCCTTCATCATTGAAGGAGAGGTGCCAACCGAAAGTGTCCCGGTTAATTCATGGATAATAGGAATAACAGATGATTTTGATGATGCCATGGACAATTATAAAGATTATGTAAAGGAAGAATTTGGCCTGAAGGTAAAGAAAAACAGCAGTACTTGCTATGAAATCCCTGAGGTTAATGTTCCTCATTTAAGTATCAAGAGAGGCGACCTGAAAACCTATCTTTTCCAAACCGATTCCATGAATATCCTGGCATTTTCTTTCCTTCTCGGTTATGATATCCATGTGAATTCGCAGGATTATCCCCAAGAAATGGCTGAATTCAAGAAATTCGTTATACGATACATGGAGTTTCATTATAAAGCTTTTTATGATGAAAAAATAGAGGATAAAAATAAAGAGTTGGGTAAACTTAAAAAAGAGCTAAAACAAAATGAAGATAAAATTAGCTCGCTTAAGAAAAAATCAACAAATCTAGGAGAGAAGGAAGCTAAAGAAGAAGATGTGGCAAAGAAAAATAAAATTGTTTCAGAAAAACAGATTGTGGATAGTGAAATAGATACTATGGTGGAACAATTGCCAGATTTACGTAATAATGTTCAGGAAATGGAGCAAGTAATATTTGAATTTAAAGATGAACTTAACAAATATCATCAGGCAATAATTACTTTGTAATTAACAAGATCGTTTAACTATTAATTTGACATAAGACAATTGAGTAACCACCTCAACAGGAATCTGTATTTATACAATAATCACCTATTATAACAACTGGTAGCTCTTTTAAATACTAAAAATACACTTCCCTATTTTAAAGTATTGATACAACTAAATGCTACGAAGAAATTTCTTCTTATGAAAATATTATAGGAAAGAGGAAGTAAGGGCTGAGGATAAAAATGTAGTTGAAGGGTCTTTTATCTTGGTTTGGTAGAGGTGCCTTATTATAGGATACGGCTCTTCATATCTTGATGGTTAAGAGTTAGATTTTGGAATATTAAATAATTATTCAGTATATTAAATATAAATTACAACAAAATTAAACCTATCATATTACTATGGGAATGTTAAAAGAATTTAAAGATTTTGCCATGCGCGGAAATGTAGTTGACATGGCAGTAGGTATCATTATCGGAGGAGCTTTTGGAAAAATAGTATCCTCTTTCGTAGCAGATGTGATCATGCCTCCAATTGGTTTATTGATTGGTGGAGTTGATTTCACAGATCTAAAATTTAACCTTCAAGACGCTGTTGTCGATGCATCTGGGGCAGTAACTACAGAAGTGGTTTCTATTAATTATGGAAACTTCATCCAAACTACTATTGATTTCATCATCATTGCTTTTGCCATCTTTATGGTGATCAAGGGAATGAATAGCATGAAGAAAAAAGAAGAAGCAGCTCCGGCCGCTCCACCTGCACCATCGAAAGAAGAAGTATTATTAACTGAAATACGGGACTTATTGAAGAAATAGATTAAAATGCTTCTTTAAAAAAACTGTCTCCAGGAAATAGGTGACAGTTTTTTTATATCCATACCAACTACAGGTTGTTTTGGTAAACGTGTGATTTAAAATTGAGCATTTCTAATTAATCGTACTAACTTCATTTTCGCGTTTTTGATCTTGAAGTTGATGATCTTCTTCTTGTAGTTGTTGAAATCCCAAAAATCCCCAGAATACCCCTGGTTAACTCCCTGGCAATAGAATTCGCTACAGGACTGGTTAATATTTTTTCAAATGTGCTTTTTTCAACCCTTGAAGATCTTCTTGTAGTTTTTGACTTCTCTGTGTTTTGTTTTTCTCTTTCTTCAAGCATTTCATCAACACGTTCCATCAGGATTTCATGAGCGCTTTCTCGATCAATAGTTTTGTAATATGTATCAATCAATTCAGATTCTCTAACTATAGAACTAATCTCCTTAGGGGAGAGAACATCCATTCTTGAGTAAGGTGGACGCATTAATGTATGTACAATATCGGTTGGTCTTCCTTTTCTATCTAAGGATGAAATAAAAGCTTCACCAATGCCTAGTTCAGTTAACATGGCTTCAATATCATATATATCGCTTTCAGGAAAATTTTGAGCCATGAGTTTTATAGCTTTTCTATCCTTAGCGGTAAAAGCCCGAAGAGCATGTTGTATCTTAAATCCTAGCTGACTGAGAATATTCTCCGGGATATCATCAGGTGTCTGAGTAATAAATACTACCCCAATACCTTTGGATCGAATTAGCTTAATAATAATATCCAATTGATCCAGTAATTCATCAGATGCATTTTTAAAGATAAGGTGTGCTTCATCAATAAAAATCATAAGTTCAGGTTGGTCAACATCACCTTTTTCAGGAAAAATTTCAAATACTTCAGCGAGCAAGGCAAGCATAAAAGCAGAAAACAAGGCAGGTTTAGATTGAATATCTGTGATACGAATGATATTAACCAATCCTTTTCCGTTTTCATCTTGCCGGCATAAGTCAGCAACATCAAAAGAAGGCTCTCCAAAAATCCTCTCTCCCCCTTGCTGTTCCAATTGTGTAATATTTCTCATTATAGCATGTGCTGAATTAACCGGCACCAAACCATACATATTTTGTATCTCTTTTTTACCTTCTCCAGCAGCATACCTAAGAACTGTTTTAAGATCATCAAGGTCAAGCAAGGGAAGTCTCTTATCATCACAATACATGAAAAGCATCGCCAGCAAAGAGGCTTGTGTATTGTTAAGAGATAAAATTTTGCTCAGGATAACTGGTCCAAATTCAGACACAGTGCTTCTTAATGGCAATCCGGGTTCGTTCGATATACTCATGAACTCAATAGGGAATTCTTGGCCTTTCCAATCCATCTCTATATGATGGGCACGTTTTTCTATTACTTTGTTTGTGGTGCCTTTTGCTCCCAATCCACTTATATCTCCCTTGATATCCATAACAACTGATGGTACCCCAATATCCGATAGTTCTTCAATTAGAATCTGTAAGGATTTAGTCTTACCTGTTCCAGTGGCACCTGCTATTAATCCATGTCTGTTCAAAGATTGAGGCGCAAGTGTTACTCTTTTACCATCGATCGGTGTGAAATCAACCATTACACCACCTAATAGCAATGTTACTTCATCACTCATTTGTATGTTTTTTTAAATTGAAGAATAAGAAGGAGAAAAATAACTCGTATTTTTAAAGTTATTAATTCTACTTCTTAAATGTATTACAATTCAATGTTAAGATCAAAAATTAATGAATAATACCTGAGGAAAAGAGGATCAAAGATGAATATTTAAGATTTCCACTTCTCAACTCAACAACTCCTCAATTTTTCACCTTTTACCTTCGACTTTGCGCAATTAGATGTAAGAGAATGGAGGATTGAAGCTCGATGCTGGAGGCTGGAAGAAGGAAGATAGATGATGGATGATGGATGATGGATGATAGAGGATTGCATATTCCCGCTGACCCGTCTACCAAAATACTTTAATCATCACTTCACATCCCATTTCTCAAGTCCGGTCCAGTCCCCCGGAACTCCATCTAATGCAAATTTTGTAGCTTTTTTATAGAAATATGCAGCAGCACAATCTTCGGCATTTTCTTCAGTAATATTATTAAATACCTCCGCAGCTTTAGAAAATTTCTTATTGTGATAGAGTTTTAGTCCGGTTTCGAATTCATCTAATGTATCGATCTTCTTTTGAATACTACGCAGTTCATCCCCGTCAAAACATTCAAAGATCCTGGTGGAGATCTCTTTTCCTTTTACCTTGACCTCACCTAATGACCTGAAATGATATTTTCCCGGTTCATCAAGTTTATCTATCGTTTCCTGGCTAATAATAATCGAAGCGCCATAATCCTTTGTCAATCCTTCCAACCTGGAAGCAAGGTTCACTGCATCCGAAATAACAGTACCATCCATGCGGCTTTCCACGCCAATGGTCCCCATCATCAAAGCACCGGTATGGATACCAATACCGATTTGAATTATATGTTGATCTCGCGCCTTTCTATCTTCATTATAAACACGAAGGTTTTCCATTAACTGTATACCTGCTTTTAAACCATCCTCAGCGTTATAAGGAAATAAAGCCATAATCGAATCACCGATATATTTGTCAATAAAACCACGATTTGATAAGATAGAAGGTGTTATTTGATTTAGATATTCATTCAAAAATTCAAAACTTTCTTTGGCTGATAATTTTTCAATAATTGAAGTAAATGATCGGATATCAGAAAAAAGAACCGTCATATCACCTTCCACCTGATCTCCCAACTCAACATCTATGATACTATCTCGTCCAAGTGTCTTTAAGAATTCTGCGGGCACGAACCTAAGATAGGAGGAATTTATCTTATAAAGATTCAGATGCGTTTTCACCCTTGCCAGGAATTCGTCTTTTGAAAAGGGCTTGGCCAGGTAGTCGTTGGCACCAGTGGCCAATCCCTGAACCAAATCAGAAACCTGGTCCTTGGCAGTAACCATGATCACGGGAAGTTCATTGGGCATATGCTTTTTCCGGATCTCCTGGCAAACCTCGTAACCTGACATTTTTGGCATCATGATATCCAGTAAAACAAGATCAAAAGTTTCATTTTGCATAATTTCAAGTGCTTCCCGTCCGTTTAATGCCTGAAACACCTTATAATTACCTGAAGCTAAGTGATTGGATAAGACTTGCTGATTGATTGGTTCATCATCTACGATCAGAATTTTGAATTTAGTAGTACCTGTAAATGTAGTCTTGACCTCATCCCCATTGGTTTCTTCTACTTCTACAATATCAGGCCTCATTCTTTGTAGTTTATCAGTTTCCTTAAGAATGGTCTTTATAGATTCTGATTTTGGCAATGTAAAATTAACAATTGTTCCTTTTTCAGGTTCCGACTCTATCCAGATACTTCCTCCTTGAAGTTCTATCAATTGTTTGGTAACAGTTAATCCTAACCCAGTACCACCATATTCACGTGTTTCGGAGGAATCTACTTGCTCAAATGAATTGAACACATCGTTCAGTTTATCAGGCGGGATACCGATACCAGTATCTTTTACTTGAATCAGGATATTTTCTTCTTTTTGAATAGCTCCAATATTTATTTCACCTTCCTCTGTAAATTTGATGGCATTTCCTATAAGGTTATTAAAGATTTGGTATACGCGCTCTTCATCAGCCTTAACCAGAGGTATATTAGCAGGTATTTCGCTGATTAATTCAATTGATTTTCCCTTCACCAGGGGCTGACTCATATTCAATACCACTTCAAGAACCGTTCTCAGATCCACATCTTTAATGTTCAGCTTTAATTCATGTGCTTTGATCTTGGAAAAATCAAGAATACTATTTACCAGATTTGTCAGCCGTTTTGCACTTGAAACGAGCATCCCCAGGTTAGATTGCATTCCCCTGGTAGGCTTGCCGGCAACTCCATCAATAAGTGATTCCGCCAGGCCAATAATTCCCTGGAGAGGGGTTCGTAATTCATGGGATGTGTTGGCTAAAAACTGATCTTTAAGCTGGTCGACTTGTCTCAGCCTTGTATTTACTTTCTCGACTTCGTGTAATTTCTTTTTCTGTTCCCTTGTTCGCCATGCTATAAATCCCCAAATGGCACTCAATGCAAATAACACATATAGTGTATAGGCCCACCAGGTAGCCCAGGGTGGTGGTGCCATGTGGATATTCAAAGAAATAGCATCCTGCTCATAGAAACTGTTGGTGATTGAAGCATTGATCTTTAATTTATAATTACCGGGAGGAATGTTGCTGTAATTGATATAAGTTCGCGTATCTGCATTGACCCAGTTTTCATCAAAACCTTCCAGTTTATGTTGGTAATGTAATCGATCTGACCGATCCGTGAATTCAGGTACTGCAAATTGGAAGGAAACCATTTTATCAGTATGTTTTAGTTGGATGTCAGGTAAATAGCTAATATTTTTTTGAATAGGCCCATTATCTTTTGATGGATTAACCAATTGATTATTTATATACAAAGAGGACATGACCACATTCGATCGTTTAACTACATCTTCAAGCACTTCATCCGGATTAAAATAGATCACACCTTTGGAGGTACCGAAATAAAGATTCCCCTTACTGTCTTTTACACTGCCATTATTTAGAGCAAAATAATGATAAAACTTTGCAGATATTAGGCCGTCGTTTTCAATGAAATTGATTATGCCACCAGTTTCAGGATCCAGGCAACTCAGGCCATATTTGCAACCCATCCAAATTCTTCCTTTATTATCTGATATTATTGTATTGACTTTATTATTGATAAGTCCGTCTTCAGTTGTATAAAACTTAACGGAGTTATTGGTTGCATCATAATACATTACCCCATTTTTCTCGGTACCAAGCCATGCATTCCCCTGGTTATCCACATATGCCGCAGATCCCCATGTAAAATTATCTTTATCCGGGCCTATTCGGTCTTCAAATAATTCCATAGGAATATAGTCTTTGAATTGGTAATCCTCAATTTGAATATCCTGTACATCGGAATCTTCAAGTACTTCCAAAAGCGTTAAACCGTAAAAATCTTGAAAAAATAAATCGCCATTATCATTTTGCAATCCATAAACCAATCCCCATTCATCTTCTATTGGTCTTTCAGAAAGTTCGAACTTCTCTCCTGTTTCAGGATTCAGCCTGAATATTTCACCACTTGAATTACCGATCCAGGCATATCCAAGGCTATCCCATAACACCACTTGAATCATATTATCTTCAATATCTTGATAAATACGATAATCAGCCGTAACTGGATCCCACTTTTTCACACATAAATTGTTAGTAGTCCAGACGTTGCCCTCGGGGCCCACTTTTAGATTATGTATGCCATCGTAGGCTAAGTCATTTATGAAACATTGTGCAGGCCATTTAAATCTCTCAGGCCCCAAAATTTTAGTTTGAGGATCATACATTCTTAGAAAATACCCTCCACCTACCCACAATTTATCATCTTCCGTTATATCAATACTCCTCATAAAGTATCCCAATGAATCCAAAAATGATTTGGTCGATAATTCCTCTATGTAATTGAACTTCTTTATTTGAGGATTAATAATGACAAAACCATCACCTTCTGTTCCAATCCAATAATTCCCAGCATTGTCAAATTGTATATCTCTCACTTGAGATGTCATCGGGATATCTAATAAAGCCCGATTTGGGTCCGTCCTATTCAGGATCCATTGGCTTGTCAACTGGCTTTTATTCAAGACCAGTACTCCCTTGTTATAGACATATATCCATAATTTATTTTCGTCTGTGGGATCAGTCCGGAGCCGTAGGTTTATGATATCTTCATCATCCGGAAAGTCCGATATACGTTGATAGTATGGATCAAATGTTCTTGATAATGGGTCAAAATTATAAAACCATCGGCCTAGGGCAATCCACCATGTACCATTTGGATCTACTTCAATGGAACAGTATAAATCCTTTGCCTTTAACAGTGTGTCTCCTGGAAAATATTCCGGGAAATATGCTTCATATATTTCTGATTCTATATCAATAAAGTAGAGTCCCCAATCGGTACCAAGCCAGAAGCCTTTTCCTGAGGGATCAGGTTGAATATCCCATACCCATAAGCCGTTCTGGGGGCTGCTTTCAGAAACATACCCCTTCCATGCATCAGGAAAATATACACCCTGTGGATTGGTATTGAAATGGTGGGTCACTATTTCCTTTACCTTATTAAATCTGATAAGTCCTATTCCTGTTCCCAGCCACAGAATGGAGTCATTCTCCTGAAAAATAGAACTAATCGCACTGTAACTACCTAGTTGAATAATATTGTATTCTAAGGACACTGAATTGAACTTAATCAATTTGCTCTCTTCAGCACCTATCCATAAAATATCCGATTCGTCCTGGCTTATACAAAGAATCAGTCCCTGATCATACGGCATGATCAGATCTAATTTTAATCCATCATATCGGTATAATCCATCCGAAGTTCCTATCCACATTAAACCCAGGCTGTCTTGATGAAAAGCTGTAACCGTATTGCTATAAAAACCGTTTTTTTCATTGAATTGCCGAAAGGTCATTGAATTTGGAAAATCCTGAGCTATAGAGAGTACTGACATACTGTTAACATACAGGAAAATTATCAGGTATTTATAACAATCCTTGAAGACAGATTGAGTATGAATTTGAAAAAACATACCGCTCTATTGCATTTTTAGGAACAGGACTCCTTTAGATACTTATAGTAAGTTAGAAAAATTAAATAGCTAAATCAAGAAGTGCACTATTAATCAAAATGAAGATTGAGATTAACTCTTTATGCCCAAAGGTAATGTTTAAAGATTGAAGCCTGATGCTGGAGGCTGGAAGTAGGAAGATAGAAGATGGATGATGGATGACAGATGATAGAGGATAGATTGCATATTCCTGCATTTCTGCATTTCTGCATTTCCTCGTTTCCGTATTTCCTGATTTACTGGTCTACTGATCTACCGATATACTGAAATAAGAAGTAATAAGCTCGAGGCTCGAAGCTGGAGGCTGGAGGCTGGAAGTAGGAAGATAGAGGATGGATGATGGATGATAGAGGATAGATTGCATATTTCCACATTTCCGCATTTCCTGATCTCTGATTTACTGATTTACTGATCTACCGATATACTGAAATAAGAAGTAGGAGGCTCGAAGCTCGAAGCTCGTATCCCGTTTACCCTTTTACTCTTCTACCCGTATACAAATTAATCTCCCAGTCGCGAGTGTTTGGTGTCGACCTGTGAGTTGGGTCACTTGTGACTTAATTTATTCAATGATTTCAATATTAAACCTATCCAAAAGGGATGCCTTGGCATATACCTATTTCAGGAAAAGACACGCATTTCCTGATATACTGATATACTGATATACGAAGTAGGATGTAAGAAATAGGATGTAAGAATTTAGAAGTCAGAATACTGTAGATCCCGATTCAACAATTCCTCAGCTCGTCAATTTTTCACTTTTCACTTTTCACCTTTCACCTTTCACCTTTCGCCTTTCACCTAATAG
>Ga0316187_10000152_pt1 | contig 46352 bp, 43 predicted proteins | sample CroRivburrow1_MG_FD_204927 | JGI IMG/M metagenome (GOLD analysis project Ga0316187, IMG submission 204927) | Coastal sediment microbial communities from Maine, United States - Cross River worm burrow 1 | ecosystem: Environmental > Aquatic > Marine > Coastal > Sediment | place: USA: Maine...
TCCCTGCCGGCCTGACCGATGTGGTTGCGATTTCGGCAGGCACCAGACACTCGTTTGCTCTGAAAACCGATGGCACGATGGTAGGATGGGGACAGAATGAGTACGGGCTATTTGATACATCTGCGGGTCAGGCCGGTGTAACATCCATTCGTTCAGGCTCCTCTAATGTGCTTGTCCAGAAATCCGCCGGTACGGTGGAAGGGTGGGGGTATAACGTGCGTGGGCAGAACAACCCACCTGCCGGCCTGAATGGTGTGATTGATTTTGATACAGGCTTCCACCACTCGCTGGCGTTGAAATCCAATGGCACGGTGGTGATGTGGGGAGGCAACTCTCGCGGGCAGCAAAACGTGCCGGCTGGCCTGAGCGGCGTGGCTGCGGTTGAAGCAGGACACGATCATTCACTTGCCCTGAAATACGATGGCACCGTGGTGGCGTGGGGAGATAATGTTCAGGGTCAGCTAAATGTGCCTGTCGGACTTATCCTCGATCCCGATTCCGATGGTGATGGCGTCTCAGATGTGTGGGACCCCTTTCCGAATGACACGTCCAGATCGAGTGATGCCACGGTGCCTGTGATCACACTGCTCGGTGCATCGCCAGTCGCCATTGAGCAGAACGCGACCTATAATGATCGTGGTGCAACGGCCGTGGATGATGTCGATGGCGTCATCACGGCCAATATCGCAGTGGTGAACAGTGTTGATACCGCCATGGTCGGTACATACACGGTCACTTATGACGTGAGTGACGCAGCCGGAAATGTCGCACAGCAGGTGGTGCGCACAGTGGAGGTGCTTCCAACGGGCAATGCAGCGGCTCGTAGCATGGCTCTGCAGCAACCACTCACAGGCAGCGCGGCCTCGGTGGAAATTTTAGCTACCGGTGAGATCATCTCCGCCTTCTCCTCGGCAGCAGCGGTTGGCACGCCGCCATCAGGTATGGTCACCCCATTCGGCGTGATCAGCTACTCCACCACGGCAACCAACGCGACACAGATGATCAAGCTCTCATTCAGCTCTCCGCTGCCTGCGGGCGCTCAACTCTATAAGGTAGATGGTGCAGATACTTATACACTGATCCCCAACGGTGCAGCCGCCGATCAGTGGACGCAGACCGATGCCTATACCATTGCACTCACCCTCACCGATGGCGGCATCTTTGATCTGGATGGTGTGGTGAATGGCATCATTATCGATCCGGTGGCAGTGGTGTCGTCAGCGACATCATCTGCTACTACATCCACTGGCGTAGGCGGTGGTGGCTGTGTGATCAATCCAAACGCCAAGTTCGATCCGGTGATGCCACTGCTGGCCCTGATCGCTGCAGGCTTTGCATGGCTACGCCGAAGACAACAGCTGAGTAATCACAGTTAAATCAGAAGCGAGAGCAGTCTAAAAGCTGCTCCCCTCTGTCTTGGGAAGAGAAAACAGGCAACGCTTCAGGATTGAAGCGTTGGACACCAAAAGGCGCAACTTGCCGGGCGAGGCATGGATGCCAAAAATCAATATTTCATTATTTTACCCAAAAACCGGAAAAACAGTAAAAAGATGAATATTTCAACAAAAAACTTTCTTAAAAAGGCCGGTTTTAGCCATTTCTGAGAAAGATTTTTTCATAATTTTATCAAAATAGCTCTCAAACCATCAAATCAGACAAAATTTTACAATTATCTTGTTCGTCTCCAAAACCATATTTAATCCTCCCCAACCACCACTAAATAGGCATGAAAATAATACAGCCACTTAGACTGGCTAAACGCCCCTACTTTCGGGAGAGTTTCTCCGCCAGTTTCTCATCGGTCTGATAAAGAAATGCCAGCAACTCGGCCACCAGTTGATAGGCATCTTCGGGGATATCCTGCCCGACCGGAACCTGCGCTAACAACTTCGCCAGATTTTTATCTTCATGAATATAGAGTTCGTTATCTTTGGCCACGTCAAGAATCTTTTTAGCAACCTCACCAAAACCGGCAGCCAGCACTTTCGGTGCCTGCCCTTTGTTAGGTTCATAACCGAGTGCGACAGCTGCGGCTTGATCACGCATATGAATTAAGCAGATAAGAGATAAAACAGCTCATCTCTCCTATATCGGTCCGGAGCGGTTCAACTTAACAGCGAACAAAATATGCTCTGATTACCCTAAAGTGTATGAGACAATATTCGATATATAACTGTGAGATGTTAAGAGAAGGTCTACAATAACGTTATGGTTGATTTTAGCCCCAACGTAAGCGCACTGCGCAGAATTGCTGTGTCACAAAACACGGCAGCTAATAATGTTGCCAACATCGACACCCCCGGCTTCAAAGAGAAACAGGCTGTCTCGGGCACTGAGAGCGTATCGATTACCACCAATCAGGCTCAGGGCGGTATCGCCATCAAGGGCAACTCAGTTGATGTGGCCGTGAATGGCAATGGATTCCTGCAGGTCTCCACACCACAGGGCCCGGCATTTACACGTGCAGGTGTGGTCACTACCAACAGTGATGGGCTGCTTGCCGATATGAACGGCTTCGCCTTTGAACCACAGATCACTGTGCCTTCCGGCACCAACGCCATCACCATTCAGGGCAACGGCACGGTAACCGCCGATGTGAACGGAACCGCCACAACACTTGGACAACTCAATCTGACCACCTTCCCGGCACCGGGAGAGCTCACCTCGGTTGGTAATAACCTGCTACAGGAGAGTATCGGTTCAGGCACGGGTGTGAGTAACACCCCCGGCACAGGCGGTGCTGGCTATTTCGCCTTTGGTGGGCTTGAACTTTCCAATGTCGATGCGGGCAGTAATTTTGTTACCATGATCATCAACGCCCACTCATTCGCCTACAACATCAATGCGATCAAGGTGCAGGAGGAGATGCTCCAGACCACACTCAGCATCAAGGCTTAACCATTCGGCAACCGAAAAAACGCTTTTAACATGCTCTGATCAACACCCTTTCCATATCAAACATCACCCCTGAATCACCGATAACATTGCAAAAGCTGATTCCCGGCGCATATTTCCGGCTATAGAGGTGGTTTTATCAATAATTCCGGCAACATCGAAGAGGAACATCCGCTATCCGGTCAACTATCCGGGCCGCACTACCGTGGTAAAAGTCGCCTGCGTATTGCGCTAGTTGGTCAGCCCAACAGTGGTAAGAGCACCCTCTTCCATGCGGTGGCTAGTACCAGTATTGACCGAGGACAGCTGGCGGGAACCGACAGGGCTTATAAACGTTGTACCGTTCAGATCGGTATGGATGAAGCTGAACTGGTTGATCTTCCGGCCATCCACTCGCTGCACAACCTTCACGATGATGATCTGGAGGGGCTAAAATACCTTCTCTGGGGTGATAGCCGTCCGCTGATCTCTGCCCATGAAGGTGAGCTTCCTCCTGCTCCATTCTCACGCCCTGATGTTCTGATCCATCTGGTTGATGCCAGCACATTGGGCAGACATCTGGAACTGACCCTTGAACTGATCGAGTTAGGGCTTCCGATCGTGATCGGCCTGAACATGATGGATGAGGCACGCCGTAAGGGCGTTGCCATTAATGTTGAAGCACTGGAAAAAGAGCTGGGTGTTCCGGTTGTGCCGATGACTGCCATCAAAGGGCTTGGCATCTCCACCCTGTTTGAGCAGGCGGTTGCCGCTGTTCGGGGTGGCGTTTGCCCAATCCCGCAACCGGCCGATGAACATATCGCTGACTGGGCATCTCAGCTACACCAGGAGCTCGACTCACCCGAGCTTCACGATGCGTTCCGGGTTCCTCAGGCATTTTTAATGATGCAGCTGATGCAGTCGGATCACTACTTCTCATCAGAACTGAAATGCCATTTCCCGAAACTGACAGATGCCTTCAACAGCATTCGCAAGCAAGCTGATGAAACACTGCCGCGCACTTTGGCCGAAGAGGTCGCAGCCGATCGGCACCACCGTGCCGCCAATCTCTTTACCAGCTCAGCAAAGGTAACTCACCGTTCCAAAACCATCACCTGGGAAGATCGTCTCGATGCCGTATTCCTGCATCCACGCTGGGGGCTAGTGGGCAGTCTGACCGTCTTTGCCATGGTTCTCTTTATGGTATTCGAGGTCAGCACAGGACTCGATGCCGTGACAGCCGCGAAGCTTGCCGGAATGACTGAACAGTGGGTGCCGGAGAGCACAGGTGGCGTCATCGGACATGCTGTCGTCGATGGATTGATCGGCCTGATCGGCATTGTTGTCCCCTACATGCTGCCGCTGGTGTTGATGCTTGTGGCACTCGAAGAGTCGGGTGTGATGCAGCGAATTGCATTTGTCGTGGATCGTTTTTTCCACCATATCGGTCTGCACGGCAAAGTAGCCGTTCCGTTCCTGCTCGGGTTGGGCTGCAATGTGCCTGCTATTGCAGCCACCAAAAGCGTGGTAACAGGTCGTGATCGGGTTGTTGCATCCCTGCTTATCACCTTTGTTCCGTGTTCAGCACGCTCGGCCATCATTCTGGCACTCGGTGGCAAGTATCTGGGAGCTGCCGGTATCTTTAGCATCTTTATGCTCAACCTGGTGATCATCGCTATTCTTGGAAAACTTCTTACCCGCCGTTACCCCGAAATCAGTCCCGGCCTGATTCAGGAGATTCCGGCCTACGCGATTCCTAAATTCCAGCCGATCCTTCACGCCACATGGAATCGAACCCGCGATATTCTGACCATTGTTACACCGCTACTGGTGGGCGGCAGTATTGTGTTGGCACTTCTTAACCACTTTGGTGCAGATATCTGGATCAACCAGCTGCTTGCCCCGGTCACCGTGTGGGCGCTGGGTCTTCCGATTGTTCTGGGTGTTCCGATTCTTTTCGGGGTTCTGCGGAAAGAACTCTCACTACTAATGATCTATCAGGCACTCGGCACATTCGAGGTGGGAGATGTTCTCGACTGGGTACAGATCACCACCTTTCTTATCTTCCTAATGTTCTATGTACCGTGCGTATCCACCTTTGCCGTCATGCTGAAGGTGATTGGCAGAAGGGAGGCACTCTTCTCTATCGCTCTCTCTATCGGTGTTGCTCTACTCGCTGCCTTTACCATCCGCATGTTCCTGGAAGGGTCTCGTCTGATTCTATAAATACCTGAGTCGCTGTTTTTAGCCGAAAACGGACATTCAGCTAATCGACAAACGGGCCGTGCTGAAAGATCGGTTCGCCATGAGACTTGCCGAAACACCACATGAAGCGACCACCCTCTATTGAACTAATCGATAAGGAACTCTCACTATCCACATAGGCGGCAACTCCAGTATCAGCAGCTTCGCCATTCACATTGATGGAACCCTCAACTACGTAGATAAAACCACGAAACCCATCGGGAACCGGGCGCGAAAGTGATGCTCCGGCATTAAGGGAGACATCCAGATACTCAACATCCAACTTCAACCGGATCGGGCCACCTTCGCCTACAATGGTGCGAACCACTCCGCCTTCAAATAGCGATTCTGGAATCTCATCTTTCTCCACCTGCTGGTAGTCAGGATCAATCCCCTTCAGCTTTTGCGGAAGGTTAATCCACAATTGGATGCCTGCTGCGTGGCCGTCGGGCATCTCAGAGTGAACAATGCCGCGACCAGCCGTAAACCGCTGTGCACCACCACCATGCACCGTGCCACGATTACCGAGATTGTCGGCATGCTGCATGCCACCGGCAAACATGTAGGTGATCGCCTCAAAACCGCGATGTGGGTGATCGGGGAAGCCACCGCCTGAAATATCGAAATGATCCCAGAGTACAAATGGATCGTAGTTGCGCAGATTCGCCACCGGCATCAGTCGCTTGACCTCGACACCATCCCCTTCCGGGACAACCAGAGCCTGGTGAACTGTGATGCTCATATTATATATCCTCTACTCATCCGATTTGAAGCCGACTTGTTGATGACTGCCATCGCAGTAAGGTTTGTTGTTTGAAGCGCCACAGCGGCAGATCATCGCCTGCTGTGTCCGGTTAACGGTATGCCCGGTGCCTGCACATATCTCCAGATTTCCTTTTACGACAAGCGGCCCATCCTTGATGGGCGATACCGTCACTGGGCCATTTCGTTGCTCAAGTGGTTCAGATGTCTGCACAGACGGCTCTCCTGTAGCGGTGAAACCAGCTTCAGTATGAGAACCATCACAGTAGGGTTTGTTTTTCGATGCGCCGCAGCGGCAGAGTGTCAGGCGAGTTTGCGGCTGCTCTTCGCCCTGCATCTGAATATTAGCCTTCAGTGCAACGGGGCCGTTCTCACGAATATGCAGTGTATTCACCAGAGGTGTTCGTAACGATTGGCCATGCTCGACAAACGCAATAGCGCCAGACGGACAGTTCTCCGCCAATCCGTGAAGCTCATCCTTGCTGGCTCGTTCGGGATGAATCCACTCACCCTCCACATTTGGCACAAATACATCGGGACGATTCAATACGCAGTTTCGAGAGTGGATACACTTCTTACCATCAAAATGGAGTGTACCCTCTTCTGTTTCGTGCTTTTCTACAGCCATATCAAACTCCTCTTTTAGTACTTAACACTAATACTGAACACCCACCGCACGACAGAGCTGCTGCATGAACGGCTTTGCAGTTTCAAAGTAACTGCTGATCAGACCTGTCAGATCATCCTGTAGCACCAGCTCCGGCATCAGTGGAGCAATGCCGATAAAGTCTTTTCTTTTCAAATCTTCAATCTTTACATGATCCGGGGCATACCCTTTGGGAGCACGAACAAGAGTGTCGCCTGCCAGAGCGAATGCTTTGGCAAATCCGGCATCATCACGACCATCCTCCCAACGAGTGGGGTGGGCGTCGATGTAGGTGCGAATCTTCTTCAACGTATCGGAATCCGGATGCCAGATCCCTGCACCGACAAACACTTCATGCGCTTCGATATGAAGATAGAAACCGGGAGCATGCACATCCTTGCCCACCTCATGGCGAAACTGAATGCCGATATTGGTTTTGTACGGCTGTTTGTTCTTAGAGAATCGCACATCCCGATGAAGCCGCATCAGTGAACCACCCACTTTTTTATCAACAGCCACAAAATGTGGCGCATACCTCTTCAACTCAGGAGCCATGGCACGAATAAAGGCGAGAGCAGGCTCACGTACTTCCTGCTCATAGCGTGCCCTGTTCTCTCCAAACCAGTCGCGACTGTTGTTCAGCGATAGCTCCTTCAAAAAAGTGAAGGTCTGCTCATTGAAAAACTCATTCACACTCAGGTCTCACCCAAAGCCGGGTAGTCGGTATAGCCGTGCTCATCACCACCATAGAATTTCTCCATATCAGGGGCATTGAGCTCGGCACCGTTCTTTAATCTTGCCACCAGATCGGGATTGGCGATAAACGGGACTCCGAAGGCCACTGCGTCTGCAGCTCCACTATTGATCACGCCATTGCCCCGTGTTTTGTCATAGCCGAAGTTGGTAATGTAGACACCATTCCAGAGCGCTCGAAGCTTGCCGAGATCAAACAGCGGGCCCGCCACTTCCGGCGCATCGCTGCCCATCTCCGTGACATGAAGATATGCCAGACCGAAATGGTTCAGCTCCTTGACCAGATAACTGAATGCCGCCTCAGGATTGGAATCCTTCATATCATTGAATGGCTGTATTGGTGAGATGCGAATACCTGTTCGGTCGGCACCGACTGCATCACGTACCGCTTCAGTCACCTCCAGCATTAGCCGGGCACGGTTCTCAATAGAACCACCATAAGCATCACTGCGCTGATTACTGCCATCACGCAGGAACTGATCCAGCAGATAACCGTTGGCCCCATGAATCTCAACGCCATCAAAGCCAGCCGCAATCGCATTGATGGCCGCCTTTCGGTAATCCTCAATCACATCTCCAATCTCGGAGATACTCAGCTCCCGAGGCGTCTCAAACTGTTTCAACCCTTCAAACGTAAACGCCTCTCCGGCAGGCCGGATAGCCGATGGTGCAACCGCAGGCTCACCACCATGAAAGTCGGGATGTGAAACCCGACCACAGTGCCAGAGCTGCAGAAAGATGTGACCACCCTCTGCATGCACTGCATCGGTTACCTGCCTCCACCCCGCCACCTGCTCATCACTATAGATGCCGGGGGTGGCCGGATAACCGACTGCCTGTTCCGAAATCTGAGAACCTTCGGTGATCAACAGGCCACCGGATGCCCGTTGACGGTAGTGCTCTGCCATCATCGCATTGGCTATAGTGTCCGGCGCTCGATTGCGCGTCATTGGCGCCATAAAGATACGATTGGGAAGCTCAAAGCTGCCCAGCTTCAGAGGTGAAAAAAGATCGGTCATAGGAACTCCTTCGGATATCCTGATTCAATCACTGTCGAACACCTTCGATGTAGAGGTGAAGCTCAAGCTCTTGAGAGTTAGGGCCCAGAATATTCGCCTTGGCAAGGTTGTAGTCAGCCAGTTTCAGGGTGGTGAACCCCTCAAAGCCGCGACGGTATCCACCCCAAGGGTCAGCACCTGCGCCGATATGGTTCACATCAATAGTAATGTCGTGGGTGACACCGTTAAGCGTAAACGCACCGACCAGCTCAGCTTTTCCATTACCCAGATCTTTAAATGACTTGCTCATGAAGGTCGAAACCGGATGCGCATCAACATTGAGGAAATCAGGGCTGCGCAGATGTTTGTCACGCTCAGCATGATTGGAGTCAACGCTTGCTGTATTGATGGTGACATTCACCTTTGCTGCAGATGAATGCTTCTCATCATAACTAAATGTACCGTCGAAATCATTAAAACGGCCCATCAACCAGCTGTAGCCAAGATGTTTGATCTTGAAATTGATCGAGGCGTGCTGCCCTTTCTTATCAATAACATAATCTTCAGCAATGGCATTGGTGGAAAGCCCTAACGCGAGCAGAATTGTTCCCAGCAAAATTTTAAATTTCATTTCTCTTCTCCTTTTTTGTTTATACCCAACATACGTAACAGTGTTACATCTTTATCAATGATATGGTGCTTCAGTGCAGCGGCAGCGTGCATCGCTATATAGCCCATAAATCCCCAAGCCAGCAACATATGCACAAATCCGGCTGTGGTCTCTCTGCCTTTATCGGCTGCAAATAGTGCAGGAACCTCAAACCAGTCAAACAGATCAAACCCTTTTCCCAGAGAGGTAGAAATCAGATAGCCGCTGATAATCACCGCAAACATGAACAGGTAGTGGCCACGATGCACCCAGAGTGCTATCAGCTTCTCCCACCATGCGCCCATGATTTCCGGCACAGGATTGCTGACACGCCAAAAGAAGCGAAACAGCAGCAGAAAAAACAGCAGCATACCGACACTGCGGTGCACCCAGGGTGCACGATGATACCAGTCGTCATAATACTCCAACCCCACCATCCAGATACCGAGCACGAACATGCCGATAATCGCAGCAGCCATAAGCCAGTGAAGGCCAATGCTTACCCATCCGAAACGGGAATAGCTGTTCCTCAACATATTTTCTACGACTCCTGTTTACTCAAGGTCAAATGCGTACCATCACAGTAAGGTCGATTATTCGACTGTTGGCAACCACAGGCGTAGACCGTTTGATCCTCTTCAAATGTCACCACCTCAGGTAACTTGTCGGTAGTCACATGTGAGCCATCACAAAAAGGCCCGGTTTTGGAGAGGCCGCACATACAGAATGCTTTGGTCTCTCCCGCTTTCACTTCAACTGCAAAAGGTTCGCTCTGCCATCCACTCATACTGTTCTCCTTATTATCTTTTTTATTGTTCAAACTTTGATCTGTCATGCGGTGCACTGAAGTCCTGTTCCGGCCCCTTTGGCACAATCCGGGTCGGATTGATACTCTCATGACTGTAGTAATAGTGCCGTTTGATATGCTCCATATTCACCGTCTCCGCCACGCCCGGATGCTGATAAAGATCACGGATGTAGTTAGAGAGATTCGGGTAATCGGCAATGCGCTGGCGATTACATTTGAAATGGCCCACATAGACCGCATCAAAACGGATCATTGTGGTAAACAGTCGCCAATCGGCTTCGGTAAGCGTGTTACCCACAAGATAACGGTGTTCACCCAATATTGACTCAACCTTGTCCAGTGCGGAGAAGAGCGAATCAAACGCCTCTTCATACGCCTCCTGCTTCGTGGCAAAACCACACCTGTAGACACCGTTGTTGATATTGGGGTATACAAATGCATTGATCTCATCGATCTCTGCCCGCAACGCTTCAGGGTAATAATCATCATGGTTACCGGTGAGACCGTTAAAGGCAGAATTAAAGATTCGGATAATCTCTGCTGATTCATTACAGACAATCGTCTGCTCTTTTTTGTCCCACAGAATCGGTACGGTTACCCGGCCGGTGTATTCAGAGTTCGCTTTTGAGTAGAGCTGATGTGCATGACTAAAACCGTAAAGCGGCTCAGGCTCTTCAAACTGCCAGCCCTCGTTTAACATATCGGGGCTGACCACGGTCAGGCCAATCAACTTCTCTAGCCCTTTCAGCTTTCGAAAAATAAGTGAGCGGTGCGCCCACGGACAGGCAAGAGAGACATAGAGGTGATATCGACCCTCCTCAGCTGGAAAGCCTCCCTCACCGAAGCGGCAATGAAACTGTGACTTGGCTCGGTGAAACTTGCCATCTTTGGATGCCCACTTGCCATCATCGGTTTCCCATTTTCCATCAATAAGCATACCCATTGGAACTCCTTACCAGCATCTCATCTGATACCGCAATGTTAGGCTCATCATACGATCTATAAAAAGCATAATGATTTGATCATCTTGATATATTTTATTTATATGCTATTCTCGTATCTATTATGACACTTGATCAATTAAAGGCTCTGCGTGCGGTCGTAGAGAAGGGTGGATTCAGGGCTGCTGCTGAATCCCTCTACAAAAGCCAATCGGCCATCAGTATTGCCATCAAAAAACTTGAAGGAGATTTGGGCATCACCCTTTTTCAACGTGACCAGTACCGTCCCCGACTAACAGCTGAAGGTGAGGTTCTCTATGAAAAGGCCAAAAGCATCCTTTCGCATGCTGAAGAACTCTCAAACCTTGCTGACCATCTCTCTGGTGGAGAAGAGCCTGAGCTCAATGTCGCCATGAGCGCCATTGTGCCTGTCGATGCCCCCCTATCACTGTTTAACTCTGTTATGGAACAGTGCCCGGCGACACGACTTGCACTGCTGGTTGAGACTCTGAATGGCACCATGGAGAGGCTCAACGACAATGATGCAGACATTGCCATCACAGAAGTTTTTGAGCAGCAAAATGATTACGTTTATGCAGACCTGACACAAATTGAGCTAGTCAGTGTGATATCATCACGATCGAAGCTAGCAGAGAGGGCGGGTTCACTTGTTGAAAAAGATATGGAGGGGACAACCCAAATTATTGTGCGCGACTCCAGCCGTCACTCGGAAAAGAAAACTGCGGGTATTGTAGAGGGAACCCACCACTGGGTGGTCAGTGACTTCACCACAAAAAAAAGGATTATCGCATCAGGTATGGGCTGGGGTCGTATGCCAATGCATATGGTAAAGAATGAAATCGAAACCGGTGAACTATTACTGCTTGGCAATGAGGAGTTCTCACCACTTAAAATCGATATCAAAGCGGTTAGAAAAAAAGAGAAGCCGCTCGGCCCTGTCGCGGCAGGGCTGTGGGAGCAGCTTCAGAATATTAACTGGGAGTGATAGCACCCCCCCAATCCAATTTTAGTTATTTAGAAGGCTAATCCTTCTTCTCATCATCACCAGCAACCCAATCGTAAGCATCACTTGATGCCTCTTTGGTAGAATCCCAAGCATCATTCATAGTTGCACAGCCACTTAGTCCAAACGCAACAATCATAATCCAAAATAAGTTTTTCATACATTCCTCCAGTTGTACCATCATAGACGTTAATCTTTAACTTGGTGGCGGATACTCCACAGAATCCTTATGGTTAATGTGAATCAGGTCACAAAAAAGAAGATTCAACATCTGGCACTCAGAGTCGACTCAGGCAAGGCGTAAGGAGCGAAGTTTGGTAAAATCCAAATAAACGACGCACAGCGTAGCATGAAAAGAGTCTGTGCGTCAGATCAGATGATCATGCCTGCGCCGACGGTATTATTGGTAAAACTATCAATCAGAATAAAGCTTCCTGTTGAACGGTTTTCAGCATAGCTATCCGCATAGATCGGTTTCAACAGCTTCAACTGAATCTGTCCAATCTCATTCATCGCCAACTGATCAGACTGCTCATGATCGAGCGAGTGAATATCAGTCTTGAAATCGATCTCGGTCACCATCGCCTTCAATGTGTTGGTGGTATGTTTGAGCCAGTACTTCTTGCGTGGCTCCAATGGTTCATCACCAATCCAGCAGACATTGGCAGTGATCTCTTTCTTTGCTTCCACACCGGAATCAGAGTGAACCAGCATATCACCACGGGAGATGTCGATCTCATCACTGAGTGTAATGGTGACACTCTGAGGAGAAAACGCCTCTTCCAGATTGCCATCAAAGGTAACAATCTCTTTAACTGTAGAAGAGTTTCCACTCGGCAACGCAGTCAGCTTATCACCAACCTTTACGGTGCCTGAAGCAATCGTTCCCATGAACCCACGGTAGTCAGGAAGATCCGCTGTTTGTGGACGATTCAGTAGCTGTACCGGGAAGCGGAATGACTGATGATCAACTTCTTCCAATACCGGCAGAGACTCAAATGTCTCCAGCAGTGTTGCGCCTTCATACCAGTCCATATTATCACCACGAACCGCAACCATATCGCCGTTGAGTGCAGACATTGGAATGCAGATCAGATCCCTGATTCCCTGTTTTTCACAGTAATCGATCATATCCTGGCGAATCCTCTCAAAGGTAGCCTGATCATGATCAACCATATCCATCTTATTGATCGCCACGATCAGATGGGGCATGCCGAGAAGACTCAAGATGTGTGTGTGACGTTTGGTCTGTGGCATCACACCATTACGGGCATCAATGAGAATGATTGCAGTACTGGCCGTGGATGCGCCGGTCACCATGTTACGCGTGTACTGCTCATGCCCCGGGCAATCAGCCATGATAAATTTACGTTTCGGCGTAGCAAAGTAACGGTAGGCCACATCAATGGTAATGCCCTGCTCACGTTCGGCAGAGAGGCCATCGGTCAGCATCGCCAGATCAATTTCGGCAGCAGAAGCAATTTTTGTTTCGCCCTTCTTCTTACGCACGGCAAGCAGCTGATCTTCAAATGCGCCCTTGGTATCGACAAGAAGGCGGCCAATCAAAGTAGATTTACCATCATCCACACTGCCCACCGTTACCAGCCGGAGCAGTTCCATCTCTTTAGTCATCTCTAAATTCAATTCAGTCATCAGAAGTAACCTTCCTTCTTTTTGTCTTCCATCGTGTTGGCACCGTGGTCGATGATTCGTGTTTCACGTTCTGACCTGCGAGCTGCCGCAGCCTCGGCCACGATCTCCGTCATGTTCGTTGCTGTGGAGCGCACAGCACCCGTGCACGGACTGCAACCGAGCGTACGAAAACGCGACATCACCATCGTCGGCTCTTCACCTTCCAACAATTGATCTCTGTTCTCTTCATAATAGGGAATCAACATCTCGCCACGCTCAATCATCGGGCGCTCTTCAGCAAAATAGAGTGGTACAATCGGAATATTCTCTTCCTTGATATAGAGCCAGACATCCATCTCAGTCCAGTTGGAGATCGGGAAAACACGGACAGATTCACCCTCGTGAATACGGCCGTTATAAAGACTCCAAAGCTCCGGACGCTGATTCTTCGGATCCCACTGGCCAAACTCATCACGCATGGAAAATACACGCTCTTTGGCACGTGAACGCTCTTCATCACGACGCGCTCCACCAAATGCAGCATCATACTCACCCTCTTCCAGTGCATCGAGAAGGCCCTTGGTTTTCAACGCACCACAACAGCGGGCTACGCCATGCTCTTTCGGATTCATACCCTTGGCGATAGCATCCTCATTTCGGCGCACAATCAGATCCGCTCCAACCTCTTTGCAATAGTTGTCACGGAACTCGTACATTTCTTTAAATTTGAACCCGGTATCCACATGCAACAGCGGAAACGGCAACGGTGCCGGATAGAAGGCTTTACGAGCCAGGTGCAGCAATACCGATGAATCCTTGCCCACAGAGTAGAGCATCACCGGGTTACGGAATTCAGCTACCACCTCTCTGATAATGTGGATCGACTCGGCCTCAAGTGCTTTCAGCTGCGTCAATTTATGTTCAGACATCTCTAGTCTCCAAATCAGTCATCTTATTTCTTAATCTTTGAAATCGGGTTGGCATGCAGGCCGCATTCGGCCACAGCGTCCTCATTCTCCCACCACCAGCGACCCGCTCTCGGATCTTCACCGGCTGAAATGGCTCGCGTACAAGGGGCACATCCAATAGAAGGGTAAAACTGATCATGCAGCTTGTTATACGGCACATCATTGGATCGAATATAGTCCCAGACATCCTGCTCAGACCACTCGATCAGCGGGTTAAACTTTTTAATACCAAACGCGGCATCATCTTCAATCGGCTGCATATCTGTACGTGAAACTGCCTGCTCACGACGAAGGCCTGTTACCCATGCCTTCGCACCTTTCAATGCACGTTTAAGTGGGCGAATCTTACGAATTTCGCAGCAGAGCTTTCGATTCTCAAGGCTCTGATAGAAGAGGTTCACACCCTTCTCACGCACCATCTCTTCAACATCAGATGAATCCGGAAAATGAACTTCGATATTCAGGCCATACTTCTCGCGGCACGCATCCATCACGTCATAGGTCTCCTGAGGTAGACGACCTGTATCAAGCGTTACAATACGAATCGACGGCGCATGTTTGGCGATCAGTTCAAACAGCACAACATCCTCAGCACCAAAGCTGCAGGCAAACACCAGATTCGGCGCAAACTCACGTTCTGCCTGCTTCAAGAGTTCAACAGTTTGATTCATATCCATCAATTACACTCCTAACCCAACCAGCGGCCACCATGTGCCGCTTACAAGAACAAACAACAATAGCGCCGATAGAGAGAGAATCGCTCCAAAACGCAGCATCGACTTAAGTTCTACATAGCCGGTTCCATAAACCATGGCATTGGGTGGTGTTCCCATTGGCAGCATAAATGCAAAACCGGCAATAATACCCACCGCCATCGCAATGGTGACCGGATCAAACCCGGCTTCCACACCAAACGGAATCACAACTGGCAGCAGAATCGCTACGGCGGCTGCATTGCTGACACTCTCGGTCATCAACAGTGTGATCAATGCCAGCAACGCCAACAGAGCTATGCCTGTAAGACCTGATGGCAGCAGCTCCTGCGCCAGCCATGTGCCTGCACCAGTCACTGTCAATGCCTTGCCAACAGCAATCGCACCGCCATACATCAGAACCACACCCCAGCTCACATGCGACTCAACCTCTTTCCACGAAACCAATCTGAATGCAAACATCAACACCACACTCACCAGTGCAATACTGGCCAGCCCGAGATCATGGCCTGCTGTAATCCAGAGCAGTACCGTCACAGATAGTAGCAGTGCCATCATCTTGCCCTGCAGGCTCAGATCACCCAGTTCAAGCTGGCGTTTCTCAATGCGTTCTCTTGCAGAGTGGATATCCAAACCTTCAAACGGTGTCACAACCAGTAACAGAACCGCACCGACTACCAACATGCCGATCACCAAAGGTCCGGTAGCCAGTGTCCAATCCAGAAACGAGAAACTCTTACCTGTCAGCTCTTCCACAATACCCATAGCCAAAGGTCCACGCGCACCACCCAGCAGTGTTGCGACACCACCAATGATTGCACCCCATGCCATGGCAAAGAAGAGAGACTGTGCATAACGATGCCCCGGTTTAAGACCGAGACCACGCACAATTTCCCAAACAATTGGAAGCATCACAGCGGCCACTGCATGTTCAGGGATAAATGCAGCCATACACGCAGGCAGAAGCAACATCGTCATCAGCAATCTTCTTGGGCCAAGCCCAATCCTGTCGACCAGTGACAACGCTACATGCTCAGACAGCCCTGATTTAATAACTCCTGCAGCCAGCATAAATGCGCCGAGGATGAAAAAGACGGCAGAGTTTCCAAACATGCCATAGGCATCATTTGCCGGCAGCACACCCAAAAGCGGTAGAAGTGCCAGTCCCATCAGCGAGGTGACCGAGAGTGGCAACAGTTGAGTCACCCAGAGAATCAGGCAGAGGCAGAAAACAATAATAGATCGCCATCCATTCTCGGTCAGGCCTTCCGGTGGCGTCTGATTCAGCGCCAGGTATGCCAGCAGAGCAATAACTGCCAGAGCTACATAGGGCAGCCCTTTTCTAGCCAGCAGAACATGCAGAGGAGATTGATCAATAGTAACTGGCATTGACTATGCCCCCCTATCCGAATCATTCTGCTGAACACGCAAACCCCGGCGAAAACGATCCACCAGACCACCCAGCCAGCGGCCTGGATCAGAAATCGTCCACTCCTCAACGCGTTCGCGCAGATTAGCCTCATCACCAGTAAGCGTACGACCCTCCATCGGGGTCAACACACGACCCATATCCCGCAGACGATGTGTTGCTATACCTGAAGTTGCCAGCAACTCATACTGAACCAGCAGAGCCTGCTCAACATCATCCAGACTCGGAAGCGCACGATCTTGCAGAACCGTTCCCGGAAGTGGCCGGAACGGAACCAGCAAAGGCACAACGCCACGCTCAATCAGCGCCTTCATTCCATCAATTGTCGACTCAAGCGACTCAAGACCCGGTATCAAATGACTGACCACCGCTCCATCACGGAATACCTGCTTGGCATGCGCCAGAGCAGCCCAGATCGCTTTTTGACCACCATGCTTCTGCTTGCCCGGACAGACTTCAGCGAACTTCTCTTCATCATGCAGTTCCAGATTACAGACAAATATATCCAGTCCGGCTGCATAGAGCTCATCAATGACTGACACATCTTTTGGTGCAACAGTCTCCAGCGCAATTTGCCTGTGCCCAAGATGACGGCGAAGCAGATCAATAATCGGAACCAGACGTGCAAGCCCGGCATCATCTCCCGGTGCATAGCCATTGTAGAGATAAACCGTATCAACCTCTCGCTCAGCCAGGGCTGCACGAACCACCTCGACCAGATCAAGGGAGTCACGCAGTGGTGGCCGGGCCTCATTAAGCATTGAGTCATACTGGCAGTATTGGCAAGCAAGTCCGCGTTCAGCGAAGAAGCCACAACCCAACAGTGGATTGAGAATCAGCAGTTTGTCATGCAGTGATGCAAAGCTACCCATCCTTGCACCGGATCGTGTTATTTTGCTGTAGAATGAGGGTGCTTCAACCAGCTCAATCGCCTGCTCCTCCCCTGCACAGCTCAGATGAAAACCATTCTCATCTTCATGCAGCAGGAAAGTACTCTCATCCGTATAGGGCTGACCCACTGGAACAGAGCAGAAGTTTCCGCTTGGTAAGCGAATATCAATCACCGTCTCCGCCGCATTGGCCTGAGCAATCCAGCGCGACGGCTGGCTCAACCCTTCGGGCAGGGCAACACCACGGCTGACCAAAGAGAGCTTGGTTCTGCCGGGGTTAGCGAATGGATGCAGGTCAGTTGTCATTGTCAGATCTGGGTGCTCTTCTCCACCCGGATTTTCCACTGGCTATCGGAGATCTTATCCTTAGCCAGAATGGTCTGCCCCTGTTCTTCAAGTGATAGGGGTACATTCTCAATCGGAGCGCCATCATCAAGAATAACGTCCAGTTGAGAACCAACAGCCATAGGTGAAAGCTTGATCTTCGTCTTCACAAAGTTCATCGGGCATGCGACACCGGAAAGATCCAACAGCTCCACATCCGAAGATACCTCACCCTGAACAGAAGTCTCTGCTTCAGATTCAGACGCCTCTGCTGGCACGGCAGCAAACCTGACAGCCGCAAGCTCAAGCCATGCAGTCTGTACAGACTTCAATTTAGTTACGCCCGGTGCAGGGTCGCCAAGATCAACGCCCATCAATGCAGATTGGACCGCATTAAAATGCTTCATCAATTCAGCATCTGAACCCGCATTTGCTACCAGCAGGCCAAACACTTCACTGTCTTCTTCCGGAGCCTCACCAAACGGCACAAGAAATGCTCGCGCAGCCGAAATGGCTGAACGACGTAGCGCTGTAAACGCCTCAGTCCAGAACATCGCATCAGTATGCGCACGGGCAATTAGCAGTTCGTACTCAGCTTCGGATATCAGCGCATCGGACATGGAGAGTACCGCACCGGCACACTCACCCTTCTTGTTACCCTTGGTGTTGAATGCTTCGTTCTCGCTCCAGTCGTAGATCAGACCTTCAACTTCACCGGCATCAGCCTTAAATGGAGCCAGAATCTCTGAAATACCCTCTTTGCCCAAACGCGTTGCCCAGTCATGCATGGACTCATCACCAGCACGTCCCGCTTTATAGGCGTTGAGCACGCTGATACCCGCTTCAGGGGCATACTTGGCAGGCACCGGATCGGTAGCAAAGGCCAGAGGAGATCCAGCAACACCTGAACCACCCACATGCAACTGATAGTGAGGTACAGCCTGACCAGCCACCTTCTTCGCCATACCGTGGAATCCGAGATCTGCAATATGATGACGGCCGCAGGAATGCTGACAACCGGATGCTTTCACAGTAATGCCTGCCAGTGTGCCATCCTTCTTCAGATCAGCCATCAGCGGCTGAAGGGCTGCTGCAAGACCACGGCTTGAGGTAATGCCAAGACGACAGGTCTCTGTACCCGGACATGCCACAACATCAGCAATACCACGTGCATATTCACTGGTAAGGCCCGCATCATTCAGAATCTTCAGCGCAGCTTCAACTCTGTCACCATCAACATCGGCAATCACCATGCCCTGCTCGGCAGTGACACGAAGCTCTTCGGTACCTGCTGCACGCGCAGCATTAGCCACCGCACGACACTGGTTTGGTGTCATGTCGCCACGGAACAGGTTAAGCAGAATCGCAGACTTACCATTGTGCTGACCGACCACGCCGGAATCGGAAAATGGAAGCTCTGCAGTCGGCGTGCGCCAGTTTGCTTCAGAATAACCCGAATCATCTGCATGGGTCTTCTCGATCACAGCACGCTGTTTTCTATACTCTTCGATAAAACCTTCCGCACCAAGTTTCTGCGCCACATATTTCATACGGGCACGAGCACGGCGTTTACGGTCGGAGTATTTAAAATGCATGCGCATCAACGCTTCACCGACAATAAACAGTTCAGACTCTTCAATAAACTCTTCCAGCAACAGTGCGCCCATAGGCTGAGATGAGAGGCCACCGGCCGCCCATACCTGGAAGCCGGGCTTGCCATCTTTGTGGGTCGCAATAAAACCTGCGTCATGCATACCAGAGAGGCCGCAATCAGTGGCGCAACCGGAAAAGGTAACTTTAAATTTACGCGGAAACTGCTGGCCCAATGGATGGCGAAGAAAAAACTCAGTAAATTTTCTTGCATGAATGGTGACATCCGCATGCTCAGCCGGGCAACGACCAGCCAAAAAGCAGGTAGTCACGTTACGAACTGTGTTACCGCATGCCTCACGCGTGGTCAGACCTACTGCATCCAACTTGCGTAGGAATGGCAGCACATCTTCAAGTTTTACAAAGTTCGCCTGAATATCCTGACGCGTAGTTACATGAGCCACCTTCTCAGGCGCCTCGGTCAACGTGCCATCAGTTGGCATTGCACCGGCATAGGATTCCACACACTCAGCGATTACGTCCAATTGGTCAGGCGTCATGACGCCACCAGGCAGCTTGGCGCGCACCATCTGCACACCCTCCTGACGCTGGCCATATACACCCATCTGTAGACGGAACGGTGTGAAACGCTCTTCCGGCATGGTGCCGGCAAGAAAAGCTTTTAGACCAGCTTCAAACTCATCCACATCGGATGTCTGTGCAAAATCAAACTCTGTTGTCATCAACTTACTCCGTATTTCTTAACTATGACCGAGCTGCAATTCGCATGCTTGCTCGTAGGTGACAAGATCAGTAATGGTCGCGTTTTCACCACAAAGCGGGCAACCCGGATCCTTACGCAATTTGAGTTTTTTCCACTCCATGCGCAGTGCATCAAAAGTCATCAGCTTGCCGGAGAGTGAGTCGCCGATACCGAGCAGCTCTTTTACCGCTTCCACTGCCTGAATCGTACCAACTGAGCCAGCCAGAGCGCCTAGAATGCCTGCTTCCGAACATGATGGAACCAGACCTGTTGGAGGTGGCTCAGGATACAGGCAACGGTAGCAAGGACCCTCTTTATCTACATGCGGCTTATACGTCGCTACCTGTCCTTCAAATCGGAACATGGCACCGGAAATCAACGGCTTTTTCTCAAAGTAACATGCGTCATTGACCAGAAAACGGGTCGGGAAGTTGTCGCAACCATCAATAATCAGATCATATTCACGGATAATTTCGCGAATATTGTCTTCGGTAACGAAATAGTTGTAGGTATTGACCTTCACGTCCGGATTCAGCGCCTGTATCGTTTCACGGGCAGACTCAACCTTCGGCATGCCGATACGGTCCTCGTTATGAAGAATCTGACGCTGCAGATTGGATGAATCCACCACATCCGCATCAGCAATTCCGATCGTACCAACACCGGCAGCAGCCAGGTAATAGGCAACAGGTGAACCAAGACCACCTGCACCGATCATGAATACTTTCGATTCCAATAGTTTCGACTGCCCTTCAGCACCGACCTCAGGCAGGATGATATGACGCGAATAGCGTTCAATCTGTTTCTCTGTAAAATCAATCACTTATAAACTCCGTAAGGTTTTCAACAATGGGAAACGCCCATCAATCAATTTGAATTAAACTTCGATCCCTTTGAAGAGGTCGGTCGACATATAGCGCTCGGCCATCGACGGGATAATCACAACAATGCGCTTACCCTTCATCTCAGGATTGGCTGCAACGCGAAGTGCCGCTGTAACAGCTGCACCTGAAGAGATACCACCCGGAATTCCCTCTTCATCAGAGAGACGACGTGCCATGGCAAATGCTTCATCGTTGGTCACCTGCTCAACACCATCAATGATGTCGACATTCAGGTTAGAAGGGATAAAGCCTGCGCCAATACCCTGAATTTTATGAGGCCCGGGGCTTCCACCGGAGATCACCGGAGAATCAGCCGGTTCAACTGCAAACGCCTTGAACTCAGGATTGCGCTCTTTCAATACCTCAGCGACACCTGTAATCGTTCCACCGGTACCGACACCGGCAACAATGGCATCAACGTTGCCATCACAATCTGTCCATATCTCTTGAGCCGTGGTCTGGCGATGAATCTCAGGATTGGCAGGATTATCAAACTGTCGTGCCAGAAATGCGCCCTCTGTCGAGCTCACAATCTCTTCAGCCTTAGCAAGCGCGCCCTTCATACCCAGTTCAGCAGGTGTAAGAACCAGCTCAGCACCCAGAAGCTTCAACAGCTTCCTGCGCTCAAGACTCATTGATTCAGGCATGGTTAAAATACAACGGTAACCTTTTGAGCGAGCAACAAATGCCAGTGCAATGCCCGTGTTGCCTGAGGTCGCTTCTACAATGATACCGCCCTCTTTCAGGCTGCCGTCAGCTTCAGCGGCTTCAATCATCGCCTTACCAATTCGATCCTTCACCGAATTCAGCGGGTTGAAATACTCCAGCTTGGCTACCACTTCGGCACCAACACCGGCACTTAGCCGGTTCAAACGAACCAGCGGTGTATTACCTACTGCTTCAGCTACATTATTGTATATCACCATATCAATCTCCTTTTAAGGAAATCAGCACCTGACGGTGCTTATCCCTCGATTACGTTCTGCTCAATCGGGTCAACGTGGACGCCTTGAGACTGCAACCATTTCACTGATGCTTCGACAACATCAGATTCACCTTCAAGCTCAAGTCCGACCAGACCCATATGATCCTTTACCTCAGCGGTACGGATGTTGGTGATCACATCAAACTCTTTCGCCAGCTTCCAGATCAACGGATCACGAACCGTCGCTTCATCAAATGTCAGATAAACTCTTAACTTCATAATTTCTCCTAGATCTATCGATGAGAGATTTTTGTTCGCAGGCAAGACGCGGAAGATTTGAAGCGTGCAGCGTATTCACAATACGTGAGCAGTGGAGAATCAAACGTAACGCCACATGCGGACAAAAAGACTCATCGGCCTCCGGCAATGGCTGGAACGATAGACACTTCATCACCATCTTTAAGAGATGTGCTGCGGCCATCCAGAAAACGAACATCTTCGTCATTCACATAAACATTCACAAAGCGGCGGATTTCGCCGGCTTCATCACACAGGCGCTCTTTCAGACCTGCATGTGCAGTTTCAAGGTTATCGATCAGCTCACCGATGTTTGCTGCTTCAATGGCAACTTCATCAGCACCATCAGTCAGTTTACGCAGTGGGGTTGGGATACGTACATTTACACTCATTTTATTCTCCTGCTTATCTTATATTTATTACTTAATTATTTTACGCCGTCGGCTTCTGCAAGGACGTCGAACTCTTTCAGGCTTGCCTCGATGAGGCGCGGCTTAGTGATGTGCTCCGCCACAGCTTCCTGAGTCTTCAAACCATTACCGGTAATGCAGAGTACAATCGACTCATCACGCGGCAGTTTACCGGACTCGATCATCTTCTGGGCACAACCCAGCGTTACACCACCAGCCGTCTCAGCGAAGATACCTTCGGTCTCAGCCAACAGCTTCATTGCTGCCACAACCTCATCATCAGAGATGTCCTCAGACCAGCCGCCGGACTCCTTAATTACGCGATTCGCATAGAAGCCATCTGCCGGGTTACCAATCGCCAGTGACTTGGCAATGGTATCAGCATGAACCGGATGAATCATATCGGTACCATCTTTCACCGACTTGGAGATTGGAGAACAGCCTGTTGCCTGCGCGCCGTATACTGCCGTGCCGTTGTCTTCGATCAGACCAAGTTTAATGAACTCCTTGATCGACTTGTCCACCTTGGTACAGAGAGAACCGGAAGCCATTGGTACCACAATATGTTTCGGTGCTTTCCAGCCCAGCTGTTCCATCACTTCATAACCCAGAGACTTAGAACCTTCAGCGTAGAACGGACGAACATTCACATTCACAAATGCCCAGCCATATTTACCGGCCACTTCCGAGCAGAGACGATTCACATCATCATACTTGCCCCTAATGCCGATAATGTTGGTGCCAAACACGCCGGCTCCAAGCACTTTACCCTGCTCAAGGTCGTGCGGGATAAATACATAAGACTCAAGCCCTGCGGCTGCTGCATTGGCTGCTACAGACCCTGCAAGGTTACCGGTAGAGGCACATGCCACGGTCTTAAAGCCAAACTCAACCGCCTTGGAAAGAGCCACGGAAACCACACGATCCTTGAAAGAGAGTGTTGGGTAGCAGACTGAATCATTCTTGATGTAGAGCTCTTTTACGCCGAGCACTTTCTCAAGACGCTTTGCACGTACCAGCGGAGTAAATCCGTTCTGTGCACCCACAGTCGGCTCACCATCAATCGGCAGCAGCTCTTTATAACGCCACATGGTCTGCGGACGCGACTCAATCAGCTCACGGGTGAACTTACCCTCCAGCTTCTCATAATCGTAAACCACTTCCAGTGGACCGAAGCAGAACTCACAAACATGAGTTGGCTCAATCGGATACTCCTGGCCACACTCACGACATTTCAGCGCACGTACGATGCTTTCAGACAATTTAGACTCCTGACGCAAAAGAACTTCTCTCTTTCGCCTTAGTTAATAAAACTTTTTTTACCGGAATCCGAAAACAAAAAAAACCTCCGCGTTGAGGCGAAGGTTGAACTTAGAAGATGCATCGACATTGATGCATATTAAATGATCAACCCGAACATCATCGCTCCTGGAAAACTCCCCAGGCAGGCATTGGCACCAGTCGCTGTCGATTTAAACTAATCTTCAGCCGGTTGCCGCGGTTTCTCAGGGCCTGTAACCCTCCACCGCTCTGGATAAATTCGGATCCATATGTAAGACGGCGTATTATTCGTAAACACAAACAAAACGCAAGCCTGAACTTGAGTAGCCTACTCGGTTATAATTTCTCGACGCTGTAGCGCACCCAGAGGCGGTGTGTTTCGCCGGGCGCAAGCTGCACCACATCTTCATCAGCATTAGCACTCTCAACACAGACCATGCCGAGGTAACCATCATCCGATCCGAAGTCACCCATCTGCTGACACTTCTCGATCCAGGGGTTCCAGACTATGGTTGAATGACTACTGCGTTTTTCGATGCGAATACCACGTTGCATACTCGGGTCTTCGATCACCACATCCTGTCCCTGATCAAAATAGATGCGATCAACCTCTGAGCTGATCGTAACATCGCCCTGCTGGGATCTGCGAGTTACCTCGCCCACTTTATCCAGATAGTCGCAACCATCCAGGCCGCGAACAACTGCCTTGCTTACATCGCCAACACAGAAGTAGGTGTGCAGCGCATCCCCGACAGTGATTGTTTCTCCACCCTGATTTTCAGTACTCAACTCCATCTCCAGCGAACTGCCAATGGTCATGTGCATTTCAGCAGGGGCTTGGTAAGGCCATTGGTTTTCATCGACTTCGGTAACACGAAAACTGATACGAGTGCTTCCATCATCAAGTGCTGCCGTAGCGGTCACCTCCCATGGCACCGTGCGTGCAAAGCCGTGACCGGGAAACATAGGGGCGTGCGCATGTGCACCAAACCAGGGCCAGCAGATCGGCACACCACCACGAATTGATTTGCCTTTTGCCAGCTTGGCCACCGGTGACATCCAGATCACTGGCTCTTCCCCTTTCGGTTGCCAAGTCATCAGATGTGCGCCTTGCAGGGCAACACTGGCGGTACAATGACTGTTTTCGATATCGGCAACAAAAAACCCATCTCCGGCATCGCGGAACGTAAGCTGCCCGGGAATCCCTAAACCATCATTTAGCAAAGAAACTAATACGTTCATAACCCCTCCAAGAAAGTTAATGCACTATGCGCGTTAAAGGCCTCTTCAGCAAGGCGACTCCATTGCTGCCTTACACATTCGCACAGTCAATTCAGCGTAACGGTTTTGTATTCACGTGTGCAGTTCATCGCCATGTCGAAATCTATCTTTGTCTGCCAGAACTGTGCCCTCGAACATCGCAAATGGACCTGGTAGTGGCTGAGCTAATAGCAACTAAGCCTTTTCAGTTGATTCGTTTGACTCCTCGTTTTCGGCTTCATCATCTGATCCGGGAGGAACCGGTGACAGATACCCAATAATCAAAAGCAGACCGCCTACACCAAGGAATGAAACAATTCTCGCCAGCGTGCCCGTACCGGACAGGTCAATAATAAACAGTTTAATCACAACTATGCCAAGCAGAGCTGCTCCGCCGATCCATAGAGAACGCAGCCCCTGCCTGCTGGCCCATGACATCAGCAGCATCGCCAGAACACTCCAGCTAAGCGACAATCCCGCCTGAAACTCAACCGAGCGCATCATCGTGTGTTCACTCCATTCAATACCGAACCAGTGATGCACGGCTCTGGCAATATCAACATTAAGCAGCATAAACACCGCGATTCCTGCCAGAAGGTAAAAGTGCTTTGCTTCAAACCATATCAGACCGCTCTTTTGCGCTGCTTTCCACCAACTGAAAACTGCAAGCCCTGCCAAACCCAGAACCAGATCAATTGGATTAAACAGAGGAACATAAGGCAACGGGATATTGAGAGGGTCTTGTGACACCCAAACTGCCCACGCAATCAAGGCCAATATGCAAATGGTGGCTGATGTTTTTAGATAACTTGAAAGATGGACCACAACAGGCCAGCGATGAACATTCGAACTCATCGTCAACAGCATCAATGCTGTCACAATGCCCAGAACCATATCCGTCCAGATAGGCATATTCACAGGCGTTGAAATCCATTCGGAGACTTGCCAACGTAGCTCCCAAACAAATATCAGTAGCAGAAAACAGACGCTGGCAACATGAAACAGACCACTACTTGGATAAATAGAGCTGTCATCTTTCTCTTCATCAGCCTGTAAATCGATTCGATAAAGCATCCAGAACGCCGTCAACACAGCTGGCAGCCAAACCATCAATCCCCACTCTTCTGTTGGATGGTCAACATAAGCGGATTGAATTGAAAGGGCTCCAAGCCAGAGAATGACCAACCCGGAATTTAATCTACGGAATAACTGCCAACCCATCCGCAAACCCAAACCCTCAACCAGCCAGGCGGAGAGAGTGATCCAGACTATTGAGGCAAGTAACATATCATGATCATGGAAATGACGGTGCAGTTCTGTGAGGCCTGCTGCCAGCCACCAGATCAAGCCCCAGCATTGAAAATTGCAGGCAAGATTCTTTGGTAGAAACCTCTGTAAACCGGGCCACTCTTTCTGCCAATGAATATCTCTGTCCAAGAGAGTGGCACACCCCCATCCCGACAGCCCAATGAGAAGTGCGCTCAATGCCGAACCATAACTTGCTGTTGGAACCAGCGGTGAACCCAACAGCCAACAACCTGCTGCCAGCAGTTGCAAGGCGACACCTGTTAACAAAGCCCGCTGACTCTTCTGAGCCAAACCCAACCAGATCAATCCGACCCCTTCCATCGCCCAGACAGCAGCCGTCTCAGCTTCATCAAACTCCAGAGGAATGGCGAGTGTTAACAGTGTTACAGCAATAGAGAGGAGTGCCATCGTTAGCATTCTGTTCTCCTGACGATAGGCCAATCCCGAAGCGCCCAGGTAGACCAGGCCAGACAGAAGTGCCGACAGGCTCATGCCGTGCTCAAAGTCATGAACCAGTGGCGTTTGCAGCAGGAAAAACCCGACCGGAGTTCCAAAAATAATGGACGCATCTACCCTGCCGAAACCTTCCTGTTCAGGATCGGCACGGTGAAGGCTGAACAACACGCCAACTGCAAGATACAACAGCCCGAAACCAATCAGAAATGGTTCAACCGAATCAAAGAATGATAGCTGGTAATACTGATTACCCCACAGTGCGGCGATAATGAATGTCGCAATCATCCCTAACAGATTCAGGCTTCTCCATGCTTTATGCCACGCAAGGATAGCGATTCCGATATTGAGTACGGCATACCACGAAAAGAGTGCGACATGACTGCCTGTGCCTGTCGAGGCCAAAATAGGAGCTAAAAAACCACCAGCGAACGATAAGATTGCCAGCCAGCGTGCATTATGGGCCACAGCCATGGCCACACCTGCACCGGAAATCAAGGCGAGCAGGATCAAGGCATGCGAGGCTGCAAGCAGTTCATAAAGTCGGAACGAGGCAAAAATTGTCAGGTACAACAGACCCAGTCCACCGCCCTGTAGAGCCAATGCATAAACAGGTCGGCTGGCCCGGAGATACCAACCAACACCAAGCATAGCGCACGCACCGAGAACAATGCCCAGCATACGAATTTCTATTGAGAGCTGTGAGTGTTCGGCTGCGTATTTCAACAAAAACCCGGCACCAAAAAACAGTACCACTGAGCCAATACGAACCAACATGTTGCCACTCATAAACCATGTAAGGATGGTGTTGAACCGTGCACCAAAGTGATCGGATATACGATCCATCCCCTGATCAAAGTCAACAGAGTTATCTGCCGAATGTCGAATCGTATCGCCCCATGAAAGCTGTGCCTGAGTAGAGATGTGCTTTTCTACTACAGGGGTCTCCGGTACCTGTGCCCCACCCTCATTTTCAAATGGTGACGAAAAACTTTCTTCGGGTTCTTTAGCAGAGCTCTGCTCATCTATGCGAAGCTCAGAGTACTCCTGCGTTGCCTTCTCCGGCTGCGCAGAAACATCTGATGCCCTGCCGGATAACTGCCGGATTTTAATCTGTAATTCATGGATTGAGGCATCCATTCTGAAAACTTTCCAGATCAACCATCCGATTGAACCAAGCAGAAGTATAAACGTGAGTCCTGAAAACATAATTCCCTCTCCCTTCCACGGCCACTTTAGCAGCTGTTCGTCAAATGTGACAAATCCATGTGCATTCCCAGTGCACAAAAACAACTTCATGTGTACAGTTCATCGCCATGTCTAAATCGATTTTTGTTTGCCAGAACTGTGGCTCGGAACACCGCAAATGGGCCGGGCAGTGCCCGGACTGTAACGAGTGGAACTGCATCACCGAGCAGAATGATGCTCCGCTCACTGCAAGGGTCGGAACGAAAGGCAAAGTGATTAACGCTTCATCGATCACTGAGATTTCCACTGAAGAGAATCCACGCCGCGACACTGGCGTCGAAGAGCTGAATCGTGTTTTGGGCGGCGGACTTGTGCCCGGCTCTGCCGTGCTGATTGGTGGTGACCCCGGCATTGGTAAGTCCACCCTGCTGCTGCAGGCATCGTGCCATTTGGCAGCGCTTGGCGGCATGCTCTATATCACCGGTGAAGAGTCGACTTCTCAGGTGAAAATGCGCGGCGAACGCATTGATGCACTGCACAAAGATTTGATGCTGATCGCTGCATCGGAACTTGAATCAATCATGGCGACCATCTCCAAACAGCGGCCTGCTGCCGTGGTGATCGATTCAATCCAGACCATGGTGAGTAATCGCCTGACATCTGCCCCCGGCACCGTCTCCCAGGTAAGGGATTGTGCATCAGCTCTGATCCAGCAGGCCAAGCAGCTTGGCCATGCCCTGATTCTGGCCGGACATGTGACCAAAGACGGCTCCATCGCGGGCCCGCGTGTACTGGAGCATATGGTAGATGCTGTACTCTATTTTGAAGGCGATAAAGGCCACACCCATCGAATCCTGAGAGCGGTAAAAAACCGTTTCGGCCCTGCCGGTGAGATCGGTGTATTTGAGATGAGTGACCGTGGACTGATCGGCATCCGTGATGCATCGAAACTCTTTCTTGCTGAGCGTGCTCATGGCGTGCCTGGCTCTGCGGTACTCGCCTGCATGGAGGGGACCAGACCTCTACTGGTTGAAGTACAGGCGCTGGTGGCTCCAACTGTTTATGCCACACCGAAACGTTCATCCGTAGGCCTTGATATCAACCGGATCGGTATGATGGCGGCTGTGCTGGAAAGACGCATCGGTATCCCACTTGGGCAATATGATATCTATGTGAATGTAGCCGGTGGAGCGAAAATTAATGAGCCGGCTGCCGATCTTGCGGTACTGCTGGCGATCATCTCTGCCTATCAGGAGAAGCCAATACCCTCTGACATGGCACTGTTTGGTGAGGTGGGTCTGACCGGTGAAATTCGCCCGGTTGGCAACCCTGAAGCAAGGGCCAGAGAGGCGGCCAATCTCGGCTTCTCACAGCTGCTTCTACCGCGCGAGAATGAAACAAGAGTGCAGGAGAGCAATCTTGCTGCTACGCTTCGCGAATCTGCTGTGGAGCTCACATGTCTTCCAGCAAAGCATCTATCTGAAGCAGTACAGGTGGCCTTAAGTTGATTAAACTTAAATCGAGTAACCATTGAACTTTTTTGACTATATCCTGATCGGGATTGTTGGGCTCTCTGTAGTCCTTTCACTATGGCGCGGTTTTGTGCGTGAAATCATCTCACTCATCGGCCTTGTTGCTGCATTTTTTGCTGCCAGTCGTGTTTCCGGCCAAGCCGGGGAATTCCTCGGTGAATGGATCACCAATGGTACGGTAGCCGACATTGCAGGCTTCGCACTCGTCTTCGTACTTATCATGCTCATCGTCGGTATTGTTGGAGCGATCATCCGTAAGCTGGTTGATATGGCAGACCTGACGGCCACCGACCGCACACTCGGTATTTTCTTTGGTGCTGCACGTGGGCTGCTGCTTATTTCACTGGCGTTTCTGATCTATACATCTTACGCCAAGCCCGATCATAAATGGCTGAAAGAGAGTATGCTGACCCCTTACGCGATTCAGGCAGGAGACATGCTGGGCGGTATCATTCCTGAAGGTTATCCATTCTCCCGTCAGGGCAGTGCAGCCAAACCTGTAACCAAGAAGAAAGAGACGCTTCCGGAGAAACTTGCAGACAGAATCCCCGTTGCGGACAAAAAAGAGCTACAATCTATTATCCAGGATAGTATGAAGTGACAAACACAAACGATGCCTACCCCTTAGATCACCTGCCTGAGCATGAAGGTGATGATCACTTCCACGATGAGTGTGGCGTATTTGGCGCTTATGATAATCCCGAAGCAGCCAACCTCACCTACCTGGGCCTTTACGCCCAACAGCATCGCGGTCAGGAGTCTGCAGGTATCGTCTGTACCGATGGACATACATTCAACAGCCATCGCGGTATGGGTCTGGTTGCCGATATTTTCAAGAAATCAGAAATTGCTCAGCTAACAGGCCAAAGTAGCATTGGTCATGTTCGTTACTCCACTTCCGGTGAATCAGGACTAAGAAACTGCCAGCCATTCTCGTTTGAATATGCCCATGGTGGAATTGCCATGTGCCACAACGGCAACATTGTAAATGCACCTGCCCTGCGCAAAGAGCTTGAAGAGGACGGCTCCATCTTCCAGTCCACTTCCGATACCGAGGTATTGATCCATCTGGTTGCCAAGAGTAAAGCACCGGCAACACGTGAACGTCTGGCACATGCTATCAACCGGCTGCAGGGCGGCTTCTCGCTGCTGGTATTGACCGAATCGAGTCTGTTTGGTGTACGTGATAAAAACGGTATCCGTCCGCTGGTGCTGGGTGAACTTGATGGTTCGTATGTGCTTGCATCCGAGACCTGTGCATTTGACCTGATCGGCGCAACCTATGTGCGTGATGTTGAGCCGGGTGAGATGGTACTGATCGACAAAGACGGCATTCAGAGTCTGCGTCCGTTTGACGATGCCTCTTCAAAATTCTGTGTGTTTGAATATGTATATTTTGCACGCCCTGACTCCAACCTTGAGGGGATCAACGTATATCAGGCTCGCTACCAGATCGGTGTTGAGCTGGCTAAAGAGTCCCCTGCTGAAGCTGATATTGTTGTGCCTGTTCCCGACTCCGGCGTGCCGCCTGCGATGGGTTATGCTGAGGCGTCAGGTATCCCGTTCCAGATGGGGCTGATCCGTAACCACTATGTTGGCCGCACATTCATCGAGCCACAGCAGTCGATCAGGAACTTCGGTGTAAAACTGAAACTGAACCCGAACCGCAGACTGATTGAAGGAAAACGTGTGGTGTTGGTGGATGACTCCATCGTGCGTGGAACCACCAGCCGCAAGATTGTTGAGATGGTTCGCGCTGCCGGTGCTGCTGAAGTGCATATGCGCATCTCCAGCCCGCCAACCAAACACTCCTGCTTCTACGGCATTGATACGCCCAATGAAGATGAGCTACTGGCCAACAAGATGGATCTGGATGAGATGTGCAAGGCGATCAATGCCGACTCTCTCGCCTTTGTCTCATCTGATGGAATGTTCCGTGCGGTTGGCAAACCTCGCGAGGTCCACTGTGATGCCTGCTTCTCCGGCGATTATCCTGTGGCCATTGACGGCCCCCGTTCACCGCAACTCTCTCTGCTACGGTTTTTTAGCCGCAAAGAATGAACAGACCCACAGTTGTGCTTCTGCATGGCCTGTTTGGGTTCAGCAGGGTTATCTACTGGGAATATTTTAATGGTGTCAGGGCTTTCCTGGAAAAAGAGGGTTTTCGGATTATCGCACCACGGGTGCCGCCTGCTTCCAGCATTGAAATTCAGGCCAAATCACTTGCCCAACAACTTAAACATGAAACAGGTTCGCTTCACCTGATCGGACACTCTATGGGCGGCCTCTATGCCCGTTATTATATCAGACACTGTGGTGGTCACGAGATTGTTAAAAGCCTGACTACACTCGCAACACCACACCGGGGCTCTTCGGCTGCTGACTTCATCTGCAAAAGCATCTCATTTTACAGGCTGTTCAGTGGCGTACATCAATTGACCACCGAACATATGAAAACATTCAATGAGAACACCCCCGATTCAGCCGGTGTTCACTATCGCAGCTACTCCGCTTGCCGCCCCATGAATGAATTGCCATGGACAGTAAGAGATTTAGGGCACGTTATTGAAAAGGCAGAGGGTAACAATGATGTTCAGGTCTCTGTCAGCTCGGCCAGATGGGGAGAACATGTAAAAACCCTGCATGCAGACCATTTCGAGCTTATTGGCCAGAATTTCTGGTTAAATCCGTTCAAACAGCGAAAAAGGTTCGATCACCTCGGTCTCTACCGTGAAATCACTGACTGGATCACTGACCACTCATAGGAAATGATGGCATCAGTTTGCAGGCCGACTGTTTTACGATATGTTCACCTGACAGGCAAGGTGACTTAAGTTGTACAAAGCACATTTCGGTTTCACAGAAAAACCATTCTCCATCGCACCCAATCCCCGCTATCTCTACATGAGTGAACGGCACAGGGAGGCGTTGGCACACCTGCTCTACGGTATGCAGGGAGAGGGAGGCTTTGTTCTTCTGACCGGAGAGGTAGGCACGGGAAAAACCACCATTTGCAGATGCATGCTGAGTCAGATTCCTGAAAATACTGAAATTGCCTTTATTGTTAACCCAAAGCTCTCTGCAACCGAGCTGCTTGCCACGGTCTGTGATGAGCTCGGCATCAATTATGACAAGCGTACCAAAAGCATTAAAAAGTTAACTGACTTCATTAATGGACATCTCCTCGCCGCTCACGCTGAGGGTAGACATACGGTATTGATCATTGATGAAGCTCAGAATCTTGAAGCTTCAGTACTGGAGCAGCTGCGCCTGCTGACCAATCTGGAGACAGATCAAAAGAAACTGCTGCAGATCATTCTTCTCGGTCAACCCGAACTGGCTGAAAAGCTGGAGAAAAAGGAGCTTCGTCAACTCTCTCAACGCATTACTGCCCGTTATCATCTGACACCGTTGAACAAAACAGAAGTCGAAGCTTATCTTCAACATCGACTGGCTGTCGCAGGAAGCAGTGACAACAACATCTTCCCTGCATCCACTATCAGCCGACTGTTCAGAGAGAGCAGTGGCATACCACGCTTGATAAACATCATGGCCGACCGTGCACTGCTTGGTGCTTACGCACAGAACACCAAAACAGTCAGTAAACCCATCTTAAAGCAGGCAGTTCGAGAAGTGATCGGTGAAAAACATGCAAAGCCTTCTCGTGTAGTTCCGTGGAGTTTTGCAACCGTCCTTCTTCTCGCTCTTGCTATTTTTCTTTCAACCAGCCTCTGGCAGCCCCAAAATGGTGATAACGCCACGGCCGCCATAGTAAAGCCTCTCCAACCAGCCATGACAGAGGCCGTAACAGCACCTATCGTCAAAACCACGTCTGAGATCATCGTGGCTCCTGAACCCGTCATTGAACCAATTCCTACTGTTAAAAACCGGGATGCCGCATTCATCTCAATTTTCAGCGCCTGGGGTATCGAATACCGACCAGAGTTGCATGGTGCTGCCTGTGAGTTTGCTCTATCACAGCAGCTAAGTTGCCTGCGTCAGCGAGGAGATATTGCCAGCATGCGAAATCTGGATCGGCCTGCGGTGTTGATCCTGTCTGATGAAAGTGGTGCAGAAGCTTTCACACCGCTACTCAATATTGCCGGGACAAAAGCTATCATTGGCATGGGAAACAAGTATGCAACGGTAGAGAGAAACCTCTCTGAACTTGCACTACAGAGCCATAATGACTTCACCATTCTATGGCGCACCCCTAATGGTTACAGTGGCCCCGTGCGCCCTGGCCATCGCGGAGAGATTGTTCAGATTTTGGGAGAAAAAAGTGCGCAGGCTCAAAACCAGCAATGGATCGGTACCGCACGTCTCTACTATGATGTCGGACTGAAAGAGCAGGTGAAATCTTTTCAGAGAGCAGAGGGGTTAACCCCTGATGGCGTGGCAGGCCCGATCACCTGGATTCGCATGAACAGCCTGACAGAGGCCAACATCCCAACCCTGAAAACAGAACTACTATCAGACTCGAAGGAAGCGAGCTGATGTCTTATATCCTTGATGCACTAAAGAGAGCCGATCAGGAGCGCAAGCAGGGTAACATCCCTGATCTTGAGAGCAGCTCTCCCGCTATTGTTGAACAGCAACAGAGTGGCCGTAATTCACTCTTGATTCTGTCCATTGTTATCGTGGCTATGACACTGATCTGGTTTAAGCCGTGGCAAACTACACAGAGCATGGCTCCGATTGCCATGACTCCACAAACCACAACGATGCCATCTCCGGTTCGAAGCAGGCCGGCAATCACGCAGCCTGTTCAACCAGCAACAGAAACCGGCCTGCAGCAGATTACGCCACCTCGCCATGAGCAATCTGCAACCATCGCAGACTCAGCTCTCCAACCTTTATCTGAACCCACGCCGGTTACACGCGGTGGTGTTACAACAAACAGTGCTGTTCAAGGCATCATGGCACTGCCATCACATATAAGAGATGCCCTTCCCAACATCCAGATTTCCGGCCATATCTATGACGAAGTGCCTGCAACCCGAATGGTGATCATCAATGGTCATGTGAAACGTGAGGGCCGCCATATATCAGACAACATCACCCTTGAAAGCATCACTGAGAACGGAATTATTCTGAACTTTTCTGGCACACCATTTTTCATGAATGTATTTGATTCCTGGCCCATCTAATCAATCAGAGTGCTCCCACCTCTTTTATTAACTGGAATATCTCTTTGGCCATGAGCCGATAGCCATCGCTATTGGGATGAATGGTGTCGGACTTCAGAGAGCGATCTGAAAGAATCTCCGGGATAGTATCAACTGCTATCGGCACCCCCATCTCACTGGCGATCTCTTCATAAAGCGGAGGGGGCGTCAAAAACACTCCCGGCTTTGGCACAGCCAGCATCAATACAGCAACACCTCTTTCACGCGCCATAGTGATCATACTACGAATATTGTCCGCAGCCCGATTAAGGTCCTGCTTGCGAAGCAGATCATTACCGCCGTGGCAGAGAATCAGAAGCATTGGCAGATGTTCATCCAGCAGTTCAGGCAGTCGTTTCACTCCCTGGCTGGTTACCTCTCCGGGTACACCTGCATTGATCACCTCAAGTCCCGTCAACTGTGACAGCACTGCAGGATAGCTCTCATCCCTGGCTGCACCACTGCCATAGGTGAGGCTATCGCCAAAAGCGAGAATAGTGGCATCTGGTGGCAGTTTCTGAAGTTGAGGTTGAGATGAACATGCCGCCAGAAGCAACACAACAGCGATAAACAGGAGTGAAAACCTGAAACTTAGACACTTCATACAGGATTTATGGCACAAATAGCGATCATATGCACTCTAAACAGATGCTCCGTGGTTCAATTCGCAGACAAATCGGGCTAAGCTTCGCGGCCGATTCCGAACAGGAATCAGGTCAATCAGAGATCAGATCAAATAGAGGTCATATCGATGGATATTGATGTAAACAAAGTAGCGATGCTGGCTCGCATCCGTCTGACGGACGATGAAGCCGCAGAACTGGGACCACAACTCTCAGGCATTCTCGGTTATATTGAAGCACTCTCCGAAGTGAATACCGAAGGCGTTGCTGCTACAGCTCACCCTCATGATGCTGCGATGCCGCTGCGTGCCAACGTTGTAACCAACGGCAACCGCAGGGATGAGCTTCAGGCTCCTGCACCCAAAACCGAATCCGGCCTCTATGTTGTGCCGAAAGTAATCGAGTAAATCATGCCATTTAGTTCTTTATCCGAAATAAAATCCCGCCTGGATGCAGGCGAAACCACTGCAGTTGAAATAGCTCAGCTCTACCTTGACCGTATTGCTGCTCACAACGATGTCCTCAATGCATTCGTACACATTGATGCAGATCACGTACTGGCCCAGGCCAAAGCATCCGACAAATACCGTTCAGAGCATGATGCCCGTCCGCTTGAAGGGCTTCCAATTGCTGTGAAAGATATCTTCTGCACACAAGATGGTCCGACCCGCTGCTGCTCCAAAATTCTGGCAGATTTCCACGCCCCTTACGATGCACAGGTGATCACTCACCTAAAAGAGGCAGGCGCTGTACTGGTTGGTAAAACCAACATGGATGAGTTCGCGATGGGTTCATCCAACGAGACATCCGCCTTCGGCCCATGCCGTAACCCGTGGGATACCGATACTATTCCAGGTGGTTCATCCGGTGGTTCTGCTGCTGCGGTTGCTGCCGCTCTTACGCCGGCGGCTCTGGGTACTGATACCGGCGGCTCAATTCGTCAGCCCGCTTCTTTGACCGGCATTACCGGATTGAAGCCAACCTACGGTCGTGTATCACGCCGAGGCATTATCGCTTTCGCCTCATCCCTTGATCAGGCAGGCCCAATGACCCGCACTGTAAAAGATACAGCCATGATCACTTCCGTCATCTCCGGCCACGATAGTGGTGATGCCACATCGGTAGACAATGCACCGGCTGTAGACTGGCTGGGCGCATGTGATGCCACCGACATGAAAGGCTTGAAAGTCGGCCGCCCTAAAGAGTATTTTGTTGATGGTATGGATGCAGAGGTTCGTGCTTCAATTGAAGCAGCGCTTGAGAAGTGCAAAGAGCTGGGCGCTGAGATTGTTGATATTTCGCTTCCGCATACCAAGTACGCTGTTGCAGCCTATTATGTAATTGCTCCATCAGAGGCCTCTGCCAATCTGTCGCGTTATGACAGTGTTCGCTATGGTCACCGTTGCGAAAACCCTAAGGATCTGCTGGACATGTACAGCCGCAGTCGTGATGAAGGATTCGGTTCAGAAGTAAAACGTCGAATCCTGACCGGTGCATTTGCACTCTCCTCAGGTTACTACGACGCCTACTATCTGAAGGCACAACAGGTTCGCACACTGATTCAGCAGGATTTCATCAAAGCTTTCGAAGCCGTGGATATTATTGCCACACCTACAAGTCCGGTCACCGCATTCAAACTGGGTGAGAAAACTGATGATCCTCTGACCATGTACCTCTCAGACATCTACACCATTGCTGTGAATCTGGCTGGCCTTCCCGGCCTCTCCCAGCCTTGCGGCTTTGCTAACGATATGCCTGTCGGCCTGCAGTGGATCGCACCGGCATGGCGTGAAGACACTATTTTAAGTGCTGCATCTGCTTATGAGGCTGCTACGGATTGGACAACCAAAGTCCCTGCACAGTTTGGAGGTGAAGCATGAGCTGGGAAACCGTAATCGGACTCGAAGTTCACTGCCAAATCAATACCAAGACCAAAGCATTTTGTGGCTGCTCAACCCAGTTTGGCGCAGAGCCAAACACGCAGACATGCCCGGTATGTTTAGGCATGCCCGGCCAGCTGCCTGTATTGAATACGGTAGCGGTAAACAAATCTATTCTTACCGGCCTTGCCATTGGTGCAAAAATCAATCTTGAATCGAAGTTTGACCGTAAAAACTATTTCTACCCTGACCTGCCAAAAGGATATCAGATTAGTCAGTTTGCCGTTCCAATCGTGGAAGGTGGCTATATCGACATCCCGACCAAAGATGGTGAAAAGCGACTCGGTGTTACCCGTATCCATATGGAAGAGGATGCCGGAAAGTCGATGCATGAAGGGCTGGATGCTGTTTCACACATCGACCTGAATCGTTCCGGTGTTCCCTTAATGGAGATCGTATCCGAGCCGGATATGCGCAGTTCTGATGAGGCGATTGCCTATCTCAAGCAGCTGCACCAGTTGATCCGCTTCCTTGAAGTATCCGGTGCGGATATGGAGAAGGGTCAGTTCCGTTGTGATGCCAATGTATCGGTACGTCGTCCCGGTGAACCATTTGGTACCCGTACTGAGATGAAAAACATGAACTCATTCCGTTTTATCAAACAGGCGATTGATTTCGAGGTACTGCGTCAGATCGAAGTGATTGAAGATGGCGGCGAAGTGGTTCAGGAATCACGCTTGTGGGATTCGGTAAAAAGTGAATCCCGCTCCATGCGCAGTAAAGAAGAGGCACACGATTATCGCTACTTCCCTGAACCTGATCTACCACCTTTGCGTGTTTCTCAGGAAGAGGTTGATGCGATCAAAGCAGGTATGCCGGAACTTCCCGGTGAACTGCGCAAACGTTTTGAAGTCGAATTCGGCCTCTCACCATACGATGCGGATGTACTAAGTCAGACTCGTCTGATTGCAGGATGGTATGAGTCGCTGGTCGCAGCACATCCGGCTGATCCGAAACGGTGTGCCAACTGGCTGGCCAATGAGCTGCTTGGCCGCCTGAAAGAGGCCAACCTGGATATTGCAGATTCTCCGGTATCCGCCATATCACTTGCAGGACTTCTTGACCGCATCGCGGACAACACGATCTCCGGCAAGATTGCCAAGGATGTTCTCGATTTCATGATGAGTAGCGGCAAAGACGCCGATGCCATCATCGAAGAGAAAGGGCTGAAGCAGGTAAGCGACTCGGGTGCGATTGACGTCATCATCAAAGAGGTGATGGATGCCAATCCTGATCAGGTTGCAGGCTACCGTGGTGGTAAAGATAAGCTGATGGGCTTCTTTGTCGGCCAGGTGATGAAGGCCTCCAAAGGCCAGGCCAATCCCGGCATGGTAAACCAGCGTCTGAAAGAGCTATTAAAAGGGTAAACATCCCTTTCACATAGAGCAAAAAGAAAAGGCTACGTTGGTTTAACCAACGTAGCCTTTTTTAATTTTAAGATAGTCTAACTCGGACTACTCATCACCCTTCAGGGTTTTGAGGTAAGCGATAATATCTGCACGACGATTTGCATCCTGCATCTCAGGCAGTGTCGGCATCTTCAGACCATACTTGTTGGAGCCCAGCAGATCAGCAGCTGTGGAATCTGTCTTAGCGAAAGCCTCCGGGCTTTTCAGCCACTGGCCAAGCCACTTCGCATCATGGCGCTCCAGCACACCTTTCAGGCCCGGTGCACCAACGCGGCTCTCATCATAAGTAATGTTGTGACAGTGAGCGCAGATGGTCTGGAATAACTTGGCACCACGGGCAGGATCAGGTGTAACCTCTTCAGCAATCAACGGCATAGAAAATGCTGTTACCAACACCATGCCAATCCCTGTGCGTATCAATCCATCCATGCCATCTCTCCCTCTAAGCCTGTAGATCGGACCTTCATCAATAATAGTCCTAAAAACCATGCAGGTAATTCCAGAGGGAGTATCATTACCTCCTAGCCTTTAGAAATCAATCGAAACTGTGTACATTTCGCCGCCTTGACTGCTCGATATCAGATTTAAAGCGGAGTTTGCATGCAGGTTTCACCACTCACAGCCCTATCACCACTGGACGGACGCTATTCCGGCAAGGTTCAGGATCTGCGCCCTATCTTCAGTGAATATGGACTAATCAAGGCACGCGTGACCGTTGAAGTTCGCTGGCTACAGATGTTGGCTGAAAATTCAGGCATCACTGAAGTTCCAACATTTAGTAAAGATGCCAACACTCTGCTGGACGGTATTGTTACCGACTTCTCCGAAGCTGATGCCCAGCGCGTGAAGGATATCGAAGCGACCACCAATCACGATGTGAAAGCGGTGGAGTATTTCCTGAAAGAAAAAGTTGCAGATCACAGTGAGCTGGCAGCGATCTCTGAGTTTTTCCACTTTGCATGCACATCCGAAGATATTAATAATCTCTCCTACGGCCTGATGCTGAAAGAGGCACGCGACACCGTTCTGATCCCAGAGCTCGATAGCCTGATCAGTACCATACAGGAGCAATCAATTGAGATGGCCGATGTACCACTGCTTGCCCGCACCCATGGCCAGCCAGCCTCCCCGACCACGATTGGTAAAGAGTGGGCGAATGTTGCTTACCGGCTGACTCGCCAGCGCAAACAGATCGCCGACGTTGAAATTCTGGGCAAGATCAATGGTGCCGTAGGCAACTACAATGCTCACCTCTGCAGTTATCCTGAACTCGACTGGGAAGTGATCGCTAAAAACTTTGTAGAGAGCCTTGGTCTGGACTGGAACCCGTATACTACTCAGATCGAACCGCACGACTACGTGGCAGAGCTCAATGATGCCGTATGCCGCTTCAATACTATTGTGATCGACATGGCCCGTGATGTTTGGGGCTATATCTCTTTTGGTTACTTCAAACAGCGTGTGATTGCCGGCGAGGTCGGTTCATCCACCATGCCGCACAAGGTCAACCCGATCGACTTTGAAAACGCAGAGGGCAACCTCGGACTGGCCAATGCTGTGATGGGCCACCTATCTGCCAAACTGCCTATCTCACGCTGGCAGCGTGACCTGACCGACTCCACCGTACTGCGTAACCTCGGTGTTGGTTTTGGTTACAGTGTGCTCGCCTACGCCTCTGCCCAGAAGGGTCTGGGCAAACTTCAGCTCAATGAAGCGCGTCTTGCCGCTGATCTTGATGCCACGTGGGAAGTGCTCGGTGAAGCTATTCAGACCGTGATGCGCCGTTACGGCCTGGAAAACCCGTATGAGCAGATGAAGGCCCTGACTCGTGGTAAAGGCATCACCCCTGATGCACTGAAAGCGTTCATTGATAATCTGGATATTCCAGCTGATGCAAAAGCTGAACTGATCAACCTGACTCCGGCCAGCTATATCGGTAACGCAGTAGCTCAGGCCAAAGCGATCAAAGAGCGTTCATAAACCGCCGGTTCATAGCTGGCCGAAGGGTAACTTTCGGCCAGCTACAGCTTCTTCTAAAGTTAAATAACCACCCCAAAACATTTTTGCATAATTTTGCTTAAATTGATGTATTCGATGCATTTTTTCTGAATTCTTACACTTTTCCGATCAAAAATAGGCTAAAAAGGCCGTTTTTAAGGATGTTTTCTGTAAGAATTCACTGTTTTTGATGCTTTTACCGTCTGGAGATCAAAATTTTACAAAAATCTTTTTGATCGTGTGAGACCACCGCCAAAAGCGGACGTTCAAATTCAGGATAACTTCTCGGGAATCTCGAACTCGTCGGCATCAACGTAGACTTCATTGGGGTAAACCGGGCCGATATCTACAATCATCCAGACACCTCCTCGGGAACCCAGCTCAATATCAAGCACATCGCTAAGTTTCAAGTGGCGGGCAATCTCTTCAGGCAGGGTTACCGGTCCGATCTCCAGCTGCTTATTATCAAAGGTGAGATGGATAGTTCCCATCTCCAGAACCGAGACACGGGCATGGCCCTCTACGAATTTCTCAAAGCGTTTGCCACGATTGCGAGGTGAAACACCACCACCAAGACGTACGTAGTGAAACAGCAGACGGGCAGCCTGTGATGCACGCATAGACTCGTCTTTGATCTCCTGAATAGACTCAAGAAAGGCAATATGCCTCTCTATATCCAGCCAATGCCTTTTGTGTAGATAAGAGACCCAATCAAGAAGCACATCTGAGCACCCTTCAACTTCAAGACTGGTGATGCCGGTCTCTCTAAGCAGTGACCAACCGATAAAATCACGGAAGTGTTCGGGCTCCAGCATCGATACAGGCAGGCTGCCGAGCTCGGCAACATGCTCGATATCCTGCTCAGGTGCCTCACCCTCAAGCATATTCTCGACATACTCACCCAGGGCTGCTTCCCACTCCTGCAGCTCATCTTCATCCACCATCTCACCATCCTGATAGAGATCGGAGTAGTGCAGCAGATATTCGGCAAACATCTCCATGCAGCGATCTGCCGGAAATGGCATGGCTGGTTCATCGGAGCTGTTCATCACAAACTGATCCATCGCTTCCTGAACTGCTGTGTCAGTGATCATCCTTCCACCTGTAGGGCCGCTTCACTTGCTGTTAATTGGCTTAATAGCTATGGTCTCGGCCCGATTTATAACGTTTAAACGCGAATTCTCATCTCTGGAGTGGCTCGATGCAAATAAATGTAACTTCTATCCGTGTTGGAAACATTCTTGAAACCGATGGCGGCCTCTGGAAAGTGATGAAAACCAAACATGTAACACCCGGTAAAGGTGTGGCGTGTATGCAGGTAGAGATGCGTAACATCGAAACCGGCACCAAGACCAACAAACGTTACAACTCAACCGAAAAGATTGAGAAAGTCACACTAACCCAGCGCTCAATGCAGTTTCTCTATGAAGGAGACGGCGAGTATAACTTCATGGATATGGAGAACTACGACCAGATCGCTCTGGGCGAAGATATGCTTGAGAATGCCAAGCCCTACCTGCTACCTGAGATGATGGTTGAGGTGGAGTTTCACGAAGAGCGTCCGCTTAACGTAAAACTTCCACAGAGTGTTGTGCTTACCGTTGTTGAGTGTGATGCATCCATCAAAGGTCAATCTTCAACCAGCTCATATAAACCGGGCGTACTTGAGACTGGCGCCTCTATTCAGGTTCCACCCTATCTGGAATCGGGCACCAAGGTGAAAGTGAACACTGAGAGCGGCGAATTTATGGAACGCGCCTGATCAGTTACATTAGAGACAATTAAAAAGGGAGGCTAATCAGCCTCCCTTTTTTTTAGGTTTGCAATGATTTGCCGAAGCACCTTTCGAGCAACATCAAACTCATCGGGATCAACACCCTCAAAGATCTCACCGAAGAATGTCTTGAAAGCGGGTAGAATCTCTTCCAAAGCCTGCTTGCCTTTCGGAGTCAGATGAGAGCGGACAACACGCCTGTCCTCTTCATCCAGATCACGTTTGACCAGCCTCTCTTTCTCCAGCGCATTCAGCAGCCGGGTGATGGCAGCTTTATCCTTGGCAAGAAACTCGGAAATCTGACTCTGAGTCAGCCCATCCTCACGGCTGAGGAGAAACAGAATGCCCAGCCCCTCAGGGGTTGCCTTATAACCAATCGCCTCACACTCACGCCCGGCATTCTGCCGCAGTGAGAAACTGAGCTGATTGGCCAAAAATCCGAGCCCGTCTTCGATACGCTCAGGAGGATATTGAATCTTTCGCATAGCACTATTATCTCCATTCTGTTGACACGGTCAATAGTTGACACTATCAACCATAAAGCTAACATTTAACGCTTGCCTGTCCTGGATAGGCTATGATTCATATTTTGGATGAGGAGATAGACGATGCTACGGGTTCGACACTTTGCTCTGATCTTCATGTTTCTGTTACCCGGTTCTGTTTCCGCACAACCAATCTCTCTAGCTGAAGTCATTCAGGAAACGTTTGCCAACAACCCTGATATTCCCTTGAGCCAATTAGGCACTGACTTTGCCAGGGCAGATCAGCAGCGCATTGAAGGCATGCTTGATCCCAACGTTTCCGCTCGTATTGGATACAGTGATGAGAAGGTTCCTACCACCAACCCCTTTGCCGCCAATAAAACCCAGTTTGGCCAACTCTCCGGAGCCATCAGTAAACCCCTACAGGATGGTAGCAGCCTGACCGGGAGTCTGAACTACAATCGCACCAAACTCGGTTACCCCTCTTCTGTGCCATCAACGTTTCAATCCTCAATCAATCCGATCTACCAAAATCAGATTGATCTGACTTATCGTTATCCACTGCTACGTGGCCATGGCAACCCCGCCTACCATGAGCAGATGGCTGCATCCAAACAGGATGAACAGGCAGCACGCTGGCGAGTAGAGATGATCAAGGAGCAGTTGGCAGAAAAGGCAACCGCGCTCTATTTCCAACTAACGGCTGATAATCTCGCAGTAAAGCTTTCAGAAGATGCAGTTCATCGTGCTAAAAAACTTTTGAAATATCAGAAGATGCGTGAACAATTTGGATTGATTGAACGGGCTGACCGCCTTCAGGCAGAAGCACTTCTTGCCACACGCCGAATGGAGCTAAGCCTGGCAGAGGCAACCTCAAAAAGGGGCCAAACCAGCCTCAATCGCCTGATGCTACGGGCACCAGATTCACCGCTTGATCCCGGGTCGAACGGTGATCTTTTCTCATCTATCGGCACAGCCTCCCTTGAACTGGATGAGCTACTTGCCGATGCAGAAAAAACACGGCCTGCATTCCGGGCCGTTGAAGCCAACCTCTCTGCCAGCAATGCAAGGTTAGCCGCAGCACGAAATCAGCATGAGACGCAAATTGACCTGATTGGACAGGTTGGCAGCCGGGCACTTGATGGAAGTTCAGGCAAAGCATTAGGCCAGGGCTTTACTCTGAATGACCGGTTTGTATCGCTCAGTGTTGAGCTTAGCGACTCCATCTATGGCAACAGCACCAGAGCATCCATCAGGCAGGCGGAACTCTCCCGTCAGCAGGCCATGCTGGAACGTCTTCAACTACGCGAATCGGTTAAAAGCAGTCTGGCTAACAGCATGACCATGTTGAACAACAGACATAAAACGGTTGCTGCCGCTAACCAACGAGCCAAAGCAGAAAATAATAAATTTAGCGCTGAAATGCGCCGTTACAGAAACGGACGCTCAGATACAGCCACGATCATTCAATTTGAAGGCGAACTCCGTAACGCTGAACTACAGGCTACAATCCAGCAGGTTTTACTGAGACTTGCGACCCACCAACTGGCTCTGGCTCAAGGCACGATGTTACCGCTCATTAAAGCCAGACGATCCGGACAGGAGAATATGAACCAATGAAGAGTGTCATTGCGTTTTTTGTCCACCGCGGACTACTTGTTAACATGATCTCCATCATGCTGCTTTTGGCTGGTATCTATGCTGCCTCATCCATTCAACGAGAGGCGTTCCCCAGTGTCGACTTTGATCTGGTTGTTGTATCCACTGTCTATCCCGGCACCTCCCCTCACGAGATGGAGCAGCTTGTTGTTACGCCGATTGAACGGCAGCTAAAGGGTCAGGATGGTATCAAAAACATAAGCTCTACTGCCTTCGCAGGCTCGATGGAGATGCTGATTGAGATTGAGCCGAGCTACAAAGATCGCTCACGATTTGTCTCCGATGTACAACAGGCTATCAATCGCGCATCACTGCCATCTGATCTCCCCAACGATCCTATGATCACGGAGGTGAAATCGGAGCAGACACCGGTGATCTCTTTCTCGATATTCGCCCCGCTTAATGATCTCGAACTGAAACACATCTCAGACAGTATTGAAGATGATCTGCTCAACATTAACGGCGTATCCAAGGTGTTTGTGCAGGGGGACAGGAAAGAGGAGATCCGCATCACCCTGAACCCGGCGAAGATGAAGCAGTACCGGGTGTCAACCGATGACATCATACAGCTGATTCGCGGCTGGAACGTCAATGCTCCAGGCGGAAAACTGAACAGCCCGGAAGGTCAGAAGATGATTCGGGTCAACGGTGAATTTACCTCAGCTGAAGATGCCGGAAATCTGGTTATTCGAGCTACTGAACAGGGGCACAGGCTCTATCTAAAAGATGTAGCCGAGGTGACACAGGCACTGGAGAAACCTCGCCGTTATGTCGATGCGATGGGTAAACCGTCGATGAGCTTTATTGTTATCAAGCAGGCTGATGCAGATATTATTCAGCTTGTTGATCGGGTTCGTGCCTATCTCCCCTCAATTCCTGAGCAGTATCATGAATCGATTGAGGTGCGCACCTATCAGGATTTCTCGATCAATACCCGGCTGCGTCTGAATGTGTTGACCAGTAACGGTATGATCGGTCTGGTGCTTGTGTTCCTGACCCTGTTCATGTTCCTGCGCCCGGCAGTTGCCATGACCACGGCATGGGGTCTGCCGATCATCTTTTTTTCAGGGCTTCTTGTGCTCTACCTGAGTGGAACAACGCTCAATCTACTGACCATGTTCGGCTTTATTATTGTGCTCGGCCTGATGGTTGATGATGCCATTATTATTGGTGAAAACGCCACCTATCACATGGAGAAGGGGTTAAGCCCGAGTGAAGCAGCTATTGAAGGTACATACGAACTACTGGGGCCGGTAACTGCAACAGTACTCACCACCATTGTCGCCTTCATGCCGATGATGTTCATGGAGGGGATTATCGGAAAGTTTGTCTTCTCGATTCCCGTTGTGGTGGTCATCCTTCTCGCCTTCTCATGGTGGGAGGCAATACTGATCCTGCCCAACCATATTAAGGATGTCGTCAACCCCGATAAACACCCAAAAGAGCGCAAGTTTCTTGTCTGGCTCACTGAAACTTATGGAAAGGTTCTGACGCTGGCGCTGAAGTTTCGTTACATCACTATCCTTCTGACCATTGCAGGGCTTGCAGCCGCAGGCTGGCTGGGCAGTCAGACCAAATTCCAGCTCTTCCCGGCCGGTGCAGAAGATCAATTCTACCTTCGTGTGAATGCTCCGGTTGGAACCACGCTTGAGGAGATGCGCGAAAGGCTTCTGAAGATTGATGTGGAGGTTCGTAAACGTGTCGACCCGACCCTGCTTGAGGTGACCACCACGATGGCTGGCACCAACAG
>Ga0316187_10000153_pt1 | contig 46165 bp, 47 predicted proteins | sample CroRivburrow1_MG_FD_204927 | JGI IMG/M metagenome (GOLD analysis project Ga0316187, IMG submission 204927) | Coastal sediment microbial communities from Maine, United States - Cross River worm burrow 1 | ecosystem: Environmental > Aquatic > Marine > Coastal > Sediment | place: USA: Maine...
GCATGTTCCTGTGAAAAATTGTCTCATTTTTAATTCCTTTCTTATTTCATAATTTTGTTCATTTCGATGACCTGCGTTGATTTATTTTTTTTACGTCCGCTCTAAAAAATAACCGATTGATTGTCACTTTGAATCAAACGCCAACTGCTAAAATTGAAATTTTCAGGTTCTCATCTACGATAACAAGATGATCTTCCGGGATTTTATGCCAATCTTCTTCAATACTGGTTAGTTTCTCCGAGACAACCAAAACATTCCGTTTTGATGGCTTTGCCTTTATCAATTGACAAACGCCGTCATTGCACTCGAATCGACTCTCTTTGGAAGAGTAGTAAAGGGTTGGAGCGTGTACTTCTTTGTTGGTATTGTAGCGAGTGGCAACGATCCATTTGCCGTTGGTGACAGTCAGGTTGAGTGAAAAATGGCCGTCGACCTGGCAATCTATATATATATTTTTCAATGTTTGAATTGATCTTTTCAAGGCTTCGGCAACTTCCTCCGGATGGTAATCCGTTTTGCGGCTGCGCAGGAGTTCATTGAGAAATAATGCAAAAAAATGCTCGCTATCCGTGCCTCCCGCTATCCAATCGTAAACGAAGTCGGCAAGAATCTCCCGTAACCTGCGCTTTATTTGTTTAAATTGCCCGATATGGCCGTTGTGCATCATTAACAAATTTTTAAACACAAACGGGTGACAATTCAACTCGGCGACCTGACCAACACTGGCGTCTCTGACATGGGCGAAAATGCAATCCGACTTTGTCTTGGCGGCGATGGATTGCAGATTATTGTCGTTCCAGGCTGGCTTCACACTGACGTATTTTGCCGGCTCAGGCGCAATTTCCTGAACGTACCAGCCAACGCCAAAACCGTCGCCGTTCACCGGATCTTTCCGTTCAAGCGCGTGATAGCTTTGATGGATTAAGGAATTTTGCGGTTGATAAAGGAGTTGATGCATCAGAATTGGAGTCCCTTTGTAAGCCAAAAAGCGACACATATACGAGCCTCTCCCGATTTGTTTTAATGTATTTGTGCTGATGAGCTGGTAAATGAGTGATCTTCAAGGCATTTGATCGAAATAAACTTGCCACCTTCCACTCCATCTGAACTCATAATCCAAGATTTTCAGGGTAATATTATTTTGACCTGAACCCTAAGTAAAGTAAAATCGTCGAGACAATCAAGCAAGCATCTTTAAATTTTGCCCGACGCCACCGGCATTGTTCCAGAAAATACCCGGTTAAACTTCTGATAAAAAGGCGTTTTCAGAATGATTCAATTACCACTCAAAATTTACTCGCTCGATTGCGTTATTTCAAACAGCGGGCGACTGATTTGGATTAATGGGAGACACTCGACACAACCGGATCGTCGCAAAGATTTAGCTCATACTGAAAAAGAACGTGTCCGCTGTCTGAATATTTTTTTTCAAAAGCAGAGATGGGTGTAATAGACTGGAACGTCGCAACTTTGATTTTCACATCAGCCTTACCCGCAATTTTAGCTGCCGCCGCAAATTCCTCAAGGTAGATTTTCCAGTTGCTGCGCAGATGAATTTTACCGCCAAGCCCAAGAAGTGTCGGGAAAACCGGATGACCGTGCCAGCGTCGTTTAAATTGCTGTTTTTTCGGCCACGGGTTTGGATATAAGATAAAGTGACGCGCCAAACGCCAGTTTGCCAGCGCAGCCAGTCGCCAAATATCAATTACATCTGCACGAATAAGCATGGCGTTCTCAGGCAATACCTTTTGGCGCGCTTTGTCGGTTCTCAGGTTGGACTTGTCAACGCCAATGACCAACGCTTGCGGAAATTGCCCGGCAATTGCAATAACGCTTTCCCCGGTTCCGCAACCTGAATCAAAGATCAGTTGGCCGCGATGTTTTGCAACGCGCCGTGAAAGTTGCTCAAAAATTTCCTCGCTGCCCTGTCTGTATGGTTTGGCATAGTCAGAAGACAGGTGTCTTTTGACTATTTTTTCAAGATCGGGGTTGATGTCGCTTTGATTGCTGATTGTGTTTTTTGAATTATCTCGCATATTCTTCTAAACAATTAAATACTTAGCTTTAACTCTTAGTTGCCTCTCCTGTCGGATCTTTTCGTTATATTTCAGAAAACCGCTTGCCTGGATGAGGCGGCACCAATTTATGTTCCTCTTTAAACAAAATCAAGGCCGCCCTGTCAACCGAACAAAAGATAATGGAAGCCAGAGGAAGCGCGCTAAATGTATTGCGCTATCGCAGAATAAAGGAATAAGCAAATTTCACAATTGAGATTTGCAGCAAAAAGTATAAATTACGCCTTTGGTTTAATAGACATTTAGAGACATACATATGAGCAACCCTAAACAACTGCCAAGACGATTTTCTTTGTTTTTGTTAGCGCAGAGCCTGGGCGCCTTCAATGACAATTTGTTTAAGATGCTGTTGCAGCTTTACATCTTGCAAATTTTGGTTGCGCAAAACGCTGAGAACCTTATTTCACAAGCAACCTTTCTCTTTACTGCGCCATTTGTCCTGTTCGGTCCATGGGCGGGTTATTTTGCTGATCGTTTTGCAAAAGTAGATGTGATGCGCATCGTTAAGTTTGTCGAAATACTTGTGATGTTGTTTGGAGCGCTGGCGTTCTACGTCGGTGATATAAATATATTGATGATGATTCTTTTTTTGATGGCAACGCAAAGTGCTTTTTTCGGGCCGGCAAAGTATGGCTATATTCCTGAATCATGTCTCCCTGAAACCGTAACACGAGCGAATAGTCTGGTCAGTATGAGCGTATTTGTTGCTATCATTTTTGGCAATGTCTGCGCAGGCGCGCTGCTTGTCTATCACGACAATAACGCTTTGTTCGTTTCCTTCTATCTCATCTTTGTCGCCATAATCGGCTCTTTGTTCCTGCTCTTTATTGAGAAAGGCAAACCGGGTGTTGCAACCCAGCCTTTTCCATGGAATCCGCTTTCAGGTATTCTAAAAAACCTCATTTTCCTGAAGCAGCAAAAAAAAGTCTTTCTTGCAGGTCTGGCGGAAAGTTATTTTTGGATGCTTGGTCTATTATTTCAAACCAACATTTTGTTGTTCGCCAAAGATATACCATCGGAAGAGGAAGCGGGAAGCATTCTACTTTCGCTCTTGCCTGCGCTGCTCGGCGTCGGTATAGCGGCTGGCTCTCTTCTTGCCAGTCGTTGGTCAGGCCAAAAGGTTGAGTTGGGCTTGACGCCTTTTGGCGGCTTTGGTTTAGCCTTTTGCGCCATCGCATTGTATTTTACTGATAACTATACAGTTTGCGCGATCATATTATTTTTCGCGGGTATATTTGGCGGCCTTTTTGTGGTTCCGCTCTACGCGTATATTCAATTTCATGCGAAAGCAAATGAAAAAGGTAGAACGCTTGCCACTGTGGGCATATTAAATGGCTTTTTCCTGGTTGGCGGCGCGGCGCTTTATTATTTATTTGCTGTTGCCCTGGGTCTTTCTCCAGCTACGATTTACCTGATACTCGGAATTAAAATTTTTGTTGTTGTTTGGTATATTTGGACGATTATTCCTGAATACTACACCCGCTTCATGTTTTGGCTGCTCACACATACTTTGTATAATATCAAAATTGTAGGAGGAGAAAATGTGCCGTTCCGGGGAGCTGCCTTGTTCGCTCCGAACCATGTCACTTTTGTCGACGCATTTTTGTTAAATGCAACGGTGCAACGCTTCATTCGTTTTGTGATGTATCAGGCTTATTACGACTTGCCGGTTCTAAATCGTTTTTTTAAGCTGATGAGTGTTATTCCGATTAATGCGGACGGCGGCGCCAAAGCAATTGTTTCGAGTTTACGGGAAGCAAGAAAACAGTTACTGGATAATCATACGGTTTGTATTTTTCCGGAAGGCGAGTTGACCAGAAGTGGTGAAATAAATGAATTCCATAGAGGATTTGAAACAGTCATGAAGGGCGTTGACTGCCCCATTATTCCAGTTTATATGCACAATTTGTGGGGCAGTATTTTCAGTCGTTCCGGCGGAAAAGTAATTTTTAAGTTACCAAAAGCGTTTTCGCGCCGGGTGACAGTCTACTTTGGCAAGCCAATGCCATCCAACACAAAAGCGCCTGAGTTAGAGGCGGCTGTAAGGGCATTGCAAAAACTGGCTGGAGAAACATCCGGGTAAACTTTCAGGCAAAACGCGCTTACAGAAGAACAGTAGGGCATCGCTCTATTCAGACTTCGGCGCCTTGGCAAAAGACAACGCCGAAGTCACTGGCGTTGCCATTTTCTTCACTGAACTCAATAGACGACTCCCAACTCTGTAAACCCACATATTTCTGAAAATTCGCTGAAACGGCAACGTCCAGAGCGCTGACAAGTTAGAAAAAGCACACTGCCAAAACAGCGAGCGAGTACAAAAAGTGCTGGCTTAAACCAAGCGCTGCGTTGAGTTGTCAATTATTCGACCTTTTCCTTTTGGTCACGTTTGTATGAGCACGCACTAAAGGCGCGTGCCACACAGGTCTTTCATTTTATGTCAAGGCCACCCGTCGAATATACGGTGGTATGAGAGGCGCACTCCGGTCTATAGGTCGAAGCCGCCTACTTGATTAGTTCGCCATTTACTCCGATGTAGTTGGGTCTATGATAGCTCTAACCTCCGAAATAGAGTTAGCTGGAAACCCGCCCATGTCTGCATGCTTTTGTACTGATGCAACATCTGGTGCAATGTATACACAATAGATTTTGTCATCTGTAACATAGCTTTGAACCCATTGAACTTTCGGGCCAAGCTCCTCTAATACACTACAAGATTTCTGAGAAATTCCATGTAAGTCATCCGAAGATAACTTACCTGCGCCTTCAATCTCTCTTTCAATTACAAATTTAGGCATTTTTTTACTCCTTTTATGAGTTGAATAATAACTATAGTTGAAGGTAAAGCTTCTTGGCAAACTAACGCTGTGATAAGCGGGCGCCATAGCGATCCGCTTGATCTAATTGTTAGCGTTAGCTAATTTATTTAATAAAAAGTATAATGGCTAATCCAATCAGAATTAACGCAGAGAAGCCGACTTCAAAAAAAATCCATCTCTGTTTGAGGATTGGATATTGAATGGACGTTTTTGTAATTGTTTGTATTGCTCCGCGACAATCCCTGACAAAACTAGAGTCCCGATTCTGCGATGCCTGTATTGGTTTCATCCAAAATTGATAGTGACAGAAAACGATCACCAATGAAATCCCAATATATAGAAACCAACCCCAGCCCACGATTTGTATCTTCAAATCTGTAAAAAACTTACCAAGAATGAAAAGTCCGGTCCAGATAGCTATATTTACTCTGAATTCAATATCCCTACTTTGTCGGAACTTTGCGAAATGCATGTCCATCATCCGTAAAATGGCATCTGCTTTTTCCATATCCGTCATACTTTCTCTCACTTGCATGCTGTTTTATGTGTGTTCAAGCTAACTATATCATTGCCAAAACAGACCGGATCCAAAAATCTCCATTTAAAAAGGCAACAAGTCCTACGCCATTCAGTAAATTGCCTGTTTTGGCTCAATCAACTCTTTGCGAATTAAAGCTCTTGCGTCTCAATGTAAAACAGGTCGGTTGCAACCTGCCAGTCTTCCTTGCCAACCCCGTTTAATTCAACGCTTTGCCACTCAGACACAGGATTTAAAAGTTGATTTCCGGCAGGCGTTCTAACCATGACCGGCATATTGAAATCAGAAACTCCGCTTTGCCATCTGTACTGAACCTCAGCTTTAGAAAATTTTAATTGTAAAACCGGCAATTGCGCTTCATATAAATATTGTCGAAATATTGGCATGAAATCACGGTCAAGGCGCTCGTTAAAAAAATTAACAACATCTGTGGTGAAAATATTTTTGCACTTAAAATGCTCTGTATAGAGACGAACAAACGATGCCCACTTCTGCTCATCGTTGACCACATGCCTGAGTGTATTGAGGAAAAGCGCCCCTTTAAAATATTGGTCGGAGGTTGGCCAGCGATTCACAGCGGTCGGGCCAATTATTGGCTGCTTGTTTTTGATTTTCGACTTGTATCCATTCAAATATCGAAGACTCTCCTCATAACCGAATAAACACTCCACATAAACGCCTTCCGTATACGTGCACCACCCTTCATGAATCCATGCGTCGGAAACATCATTTGCAGTCACACTGTTGCCAAACCACTCATGGCCTGACTCATGCACGATGATAAAATCGAACTTTGTGCTGATGCCAACGCCTGTCCAATCTTGACCGGAATAACCGTTTTGATAGCCGTTTCCATAGGTGACCGCGCTTTGGTGCTCCATGCCGAGATAAGGCGCTTCAATAAGCTTATAGCCATCCTTTGGAAAAGGGTATGGTCCAAATTTACTTTCAAAACACGCCAGCATTGAAACGACTTGTTTAAATTGTTCCTTTGCGCGCTGCAAGTTGTACGGCTGCACATAGTAGTCAAGGGTTAGATCGCCAAAACGTTCAGAAAAATGGACAAAAGGGGCAATGTTTACCGAGACGCTATAGTTGTTTATCGGGTAATTTATGCTCCAGTTATAGCGCACAAAACCGTCGCCCAAATCTTCCTTACCCAAAAACCGACCATTGGAAACATCCACTAAATCAGCGGGGATTTCAATATGCATTTTCATGCTGTCGGGTTCATCGGGCTGCTGATCTTTGTTGGGCCACCAAAGGCTGGCTCCGATATTCTGACAAGCTGTGAACACCCACGGCGCTCCGAGCGAGTCCTGGCTAAAAGTAAAACCGCCAAACCGACCGTCCGATTTTGGGTAACCAGAATAGTGGAAATCAATTTCTGCAATTTTTCCCGCCTGCAGCATTTCGGGAAATTCGATAAAAACTGCGTTGACCGCTCGAGTAAATCCAATTTTTTTACCGGCAAAAACAATGCTGTCAACTTGCATATTTTGAAACAGGTCGAGTTGAATCCGTTGACTATTCTCAAGCATTTCAAACCGAACCGTGTTCCAACCGGAAAGATATTTATTGGCAACATCAACCCGGATATTCAGATCATAAAAAAGGAGATCGTTGTTTTTCCTGAAAGCGCCTTGCGCCCCCCGTAAAGTGTCCGCCCTGGTGAAAGCCATTTCCCGTTCAATTTCGTTCATTAAAGCATCGTCGAATTTTAATTTTATTTCACGGATGGGCAATTCAACCTTTGCATCGAGATAATTCTTTGAAAAAACCGCTACAACGCTGCTGTTATATTTTTCAGGGAGTTCAACTTTGCCGTTAACGTCGGAACGAAAAGCGAGCCGCTGCTCCTTTAAATAAAGAACTGCGCCTTCAATGGGCGCTCCGGTTTCTAAATCTACAACGAACGAAACATCTGCTTTTGCATGAGAAAAAAGCATTAGACCGCCCAGAAAAATTTTCATTACGTTCATTCTTCGCCTCGCTGAAATAAATTCGAAGTGTTTATTTGTCATTGATCTATATGACGCGTCTAATATAGAAAAATCTGACCATCTTTCCACTTTCTTTTCGCTGCTCGACCGAAGGCGGATTTCTTCGAAAAAATATTTTTCGGAGAAACTTATGCCTCATTTTTTTCACTATAGACCCAATCTATTTAACGCATCCTCATTTCAAAAATTAAGGTTTCGTTTAAAAGTTTAACGAACGTCATAACCCTGTATCGTCGTTCCCGCGCTGATGGCTTCGAGACTCTGAATAAGAGATGGTATTGATTTTACCGGGCGCCTTTGACATGAAGTAACATAAATGGGTGACTCGACCGCGCCATCCGTCGAGATAAATCTCGCGATACAAAAAAGCCAATAAAAAAGTTTGAGGCTGAGGCTCTGGAAAAAAACGACAAAAGGGCTCTTTTTAGAGGTCAAAAACAGGGAAATTACACCACAAGCCTTATTTCGTTATTAAATATAAACTTAAACTAACAACAAAAAGGAGGTGACAAAGAAAAATGGCAAAAAATAGCAGGCCAAAATCGAGGTTACACCACCGACTTGACCTAAGCTATTGTTTTATTTGGATATATTTTGAGGAGCTGTCTGAAAAGTGACCTAACTAAAGATGGGATTGAGACTTATTTCCGCAGATTTCGCAGATTCCACAGATTTTTATCAAAACCACCACCTGCCGAGAGCTTGTCAAATGATTGCAGGGAGCCGCTAAATGGCTGAGGGAGCATGGAAAATGATTGCACGAGCATGAAAAATGGTTGAGGGAGCATGAAAAATGGCTGAGGAGGCTTGCAAAATGGTTGAGGAAACCAGCAAAATGGCTGCAGGGCTTACGCCAACGTTGCCACTTTCTTGCTCAGATTCCCCATGCCAATCGGATCCACCAAACCTAACCGCCATCTTCGGCCTGAACTAAAACACTATTTCTTTTACTTGTTTGCCACGTCTGTGGAAAGTTTGAAGCGCACAATGCGATTATTGCCGGTGTCCGCGATGCCCTGTGGCAAGTCAAATTCTTTTTCGCCGGGGTCGAAACCGCCAAATGACTGCAATTCCTTGCCGTCAACGGAAAATTTCACGAGATAGTCCAAGTTCAGCGTCAACAACATAAATGGCGCCTTCCCCGTCCACGGTGACATTTTTAGGCGCAAAGAATTTCTCCGCCTGAAAAACACAAGATGAAAAAGGTCAGCCGGAACGCAAGAGCGCGATGTTTTATGTTCGGGCAACCAGGCCTGACCGCTAGTCGACCATAACATGCAAACGTTTGATATTGCGCATAAATTCAATGCCGTCGCGTCCGATCAACTCGTTGCGAACCTCTTCCTCGCTGAGTTCGTCCGTTATGGCCTCCGGATATAATTCTTTGACAATTTCGCGGAATTCCGGCGGCGCGGAAGCCGGACGTTTTTCGATTTGAGTGGCCTGGCTTAAACTATTGATCAAGGAGTCTAATTTCTCAGCCCGTTTGAGCGCGGCCGAGTCATTTTTCATTGCGGATAAACCGGTCATAACAGAGGCCTGACTATTTTTTCTGACTGCGCTTTGCAGCATTCCCAAAAACTCTTCAGGGCTTTTTTCAGCTGGAAATGTTGCGTGATCCTCTAATTTATCCTGTTGTTCAAATGGCTTGCCAACGGGCGGAAGATTGAATTTGGTTTGCGCATCAGAGTCTGGTTGAGGTGGAATGGTTTTTTCTATCGGTTGCTCTTGCACGCTAAACGGGGTTGCAACAGCTTGTTTTTGCTGTTTTGGCGCAGCTGGTTTGCGTTCATACTTTTTCTTTAAGTAGAAAAGCAGCAGAAATGCGTCAGCTATAAGAAAGACAATACAAATTACCCATATTAACCGAAAAGAACTTTCATTTTCCGGCGCCGGATTTTCGAGTTGGTCAACAGTTTTTCTTTTCTCCCCGGCGCTCTTTTTGACCGCAGGTTTAGGCAGGTCAACTATCGGCTTGGAAAAATCGACAGTCGGGCTTGCCACGGCAATGGCCGGCAGCAATTCCCGGAGCAATGAGTCGGAGAACTGTTTGGTTTGCGCAAGTGGATCTGTGTCGCCCGACGCGGCTGTTTCATGTTCTGCAATTTGATTCTGAGCCAGAGTGTTTTCAAAATCACTCACTTTTTCTGCGGCCGGATTATTTTGATAAATATCAATTACCACGCGGAAAGGCCAGTTTATGCTTTGTTGGCGAATGGATACAGACTTTGTTTTCAATGAAATGGAAACATCTAATTGCGCCCCGGTTTGACGGTAGTCAATAGCCTGAAGAATGGGGTCGTCACGCTCAATGATAACCTTGCCGGTCAGTCGGATATCATGAATTTTGTCAACGATCAGTTTTATAGAGGGCGTGTCGCCACCCGGAGAAACGCGATATTGCACCGGTTGGTCAAATTGCAGCACAACTCTTGAAAACTGACCGTGATATCCTGTTCTGACATCAATAAGCGTTTCGGCGTTTAACTTGTGTGCGATTATGCATATTAGAAATAAAATGATTTTGCTGAGTTGTTTAGACGCGAACATCGACATTTTCTCCAACTTCCTTATCGGATTTTACCCGAGGCGCTAAGTTGACATCCACCGGCTCTTCCAGGCCGGAAATTTCAACTTCATCGGGGTGAGCTATCAAATATGGTTTTTTCTTCTTTTTGTTTTTTTCTTCTTTTCGGTTAAGCGCTTGCTGTGGCTGTTTTTTGATAATGGGAATTTTGTCGGTTGGCAGCGCTGGTGTTGTGAGGTTAACGTCAGCCATGATTGTTTCCTCGTCAAAATTTAAATGCTCGAAGCCTCAGACGGGGCTCGACATCCATGTTTCCGCTCAGGCGTGGCGCATCGTTTTACGCGCTAAGCGCATCTACTTTTTTCAGTTCCAATCGAATGCTCAAAACAGCCTTTCCTAGTAAACGACTGATTCGTGACTCAGATAAGTTAAGCGTTTTGCCGATTTCCAGCAATGTCATTTCATCAGTATAGTACATCAAGACGATCAGACGCTGCCTCTCCGGCAACTTAAAGATAGCCTCTTTGACGGCATTAAGCGTGCTTTTTTGTGAGACTTCTTCATACGGCCCGATTGCATCCGGGTCAGGTAAAATTTCGCTTAAGCGCACTTCTTCGCCATCGTGGGTTTGAGTCTGATCGATAGAGAGCATGAAGTTTAGTTGCGCCATTTCCAGCAACCGGTGGCACTCGCGCAACTCCATGCCCAACTCATTGGCCACTTCGAATGCTGACGCTTCACGCCCGAAGCGGAAGGAGATCTGGTTCATGGTTTTTTCAATATCGCGCAGTTTGGCTCTATCTCCCCGGCTAACAAAATCGATCTTGCGCAGGTAGTCAAGAATTCCACCGCGCACGCGCCAGGTTGCGTAGGTTTTAAAAGCTGTGTTTTTGGAAAGATCGTAGTCGTCAAGGGCGTGCAACAGTCCCATAATTCCGGAACTATGAATATCTTCCAACTCAGTTTTATTTCGAACTGAGAGGTTCAGCCGCGCCATTACATATTTTACAACTGGCACAAAGCGAATAATGACCTGATCGCGAAGTTTGGGGTCTTTGGTCTTCAGGTATTGCTTGACAAGATCTTCGCTATTCACTTACACCTCCCGCCGCTTCAACTGCAACCAATTCAGCCGCTTCCGAAGCCGTTGCCGTATTGGTAGTGTTTTGTTTGTCTCCTTCCGTTTCAGTTTTTGTCGGGGCTTGTTGCAACAAACTTTCGTCCTGCTTGTTAACAGGTTCAAAAATCAAACGCAGGCTTATAAAAAATGCCACGAGGATGGCGTAAAACCCGGCAAAGACAATGATCGATCGGGATAAACTTGCAGTGATAGAAACATTTGTGAGCAGGCAATAGATAACCGTTATCACAGCTGCCAGAAGACTTATTTTCAGTATTAATTTCGTTAACATTCGTTCAGAATAAGGTTTGCAATTGCATTTTTGTCTGCCACTTCTATATCGTCAGGAACTTTTTGACCATTAGTTAAAAATGAAATGGGCAGTTGTATTTTTTTTCCCACATTGTAGATATTTCCCAATTTTCTGGTTTCATCAATTTTGGTGACAACCAAATCTGTAATGGGCAAGGTTTGAAAATTTAAAGCTGTCTCCATTACAATATCGGAACGCATGGAAGCGGAAAGCACCAGGCTCATTTTGTCCGGGCGCGCGATCTTGCAGTAGTCTTGCATATCTGCCAGATGCTCGCGGTTCAGCGGACTCCTGCCAGCCGTATCGACCAGAATAACATCACAATCACTCAACCTGGCCAGTGCAGCGGAGAAATCTTCGCAGTTGTAAACGATTTCAAGCGGCAGCCTTGACAGCGCGGCAAAAGTCTTTAATTGCGCTGCCGCCGCCACCCGATAGGTGTCAATTGTTATCAAACCCACGCGATGTTTTCCATAAAGGAGCGGGTTTGTCGCCATCTTGATAATGGAAGTTGTTTTGCCCGCTCCGGTCGGCCCAACCAGAAAAATCAAAACGGAGCCGTCAAGCTTGAGTTCCACGGCTTTGTCGACTGCAATACTTTTGGCAATTTCCTGACGCAGTTTTGAGAATACTTTATTCCGATCTTTGATGTCACCGCCCTCCAGCTTCAAAAAAGCGTTCTGGATGAGTTCTGAAGCCATTTCAGGCTCAACGCCTTTTTCCTCCTCCAAAAAGCGATATGTGTCTGGCAGCAGCGTCATGTTGGTTCGCCGAATGTCATTTTTCAGAGAGTCAAAAGAAGCTCTAAGCCTGAGCAACTCACTTTTGATTGCCTGCATGTTTTGGTCGTATTTTGCGGCGACATGCGCATTCGCTTCCGGGTTGACACTGGCGACTGCAGGTCTTGGCGGCGCTGTTTTATTTGCGGCAACCGGCTCCTCGCGCTTTGCGACGGTTTTTGGCGAGTAGATTTTAGGCGGCGTAAAAGCTCTTTCTCTGGTTTCAATGCTTTTGTCTGCCGAGACCGTTATTTCCACCAGTTCATCATCGTCGGTGTTGGCGAGAGCAGGGTCTTTAATCTTGCGCGATTGCAAAACAATGGCGTCGTCGCCAAAATGTTTTTTTGCCAGTTGCATGGCTTCAGCCATTGTTGGCGCTTTGAAAGTTCTAATCATAATTTTCTACTCCTACGCTACCCACGGTGTTTATTACAATGCTCGGAAGAAGATCCGAAATGGCCAATATGACAAGATCAGGGAAAACCGGCGCGTAAAAGCCTCTGACAAATCTTCGCACAGAAGGCCCGGTTATTAATATCGCCCGATCTCCTCTACTCAAGAGTTCCTGAATTTTTTGTGATGTTTGTTCGTAAAGCTTGTTCATTTTGGCGGGAGAAAGGCCAAGGTTTTGACCCGGTTGCTTGCCGCCGACCATTTGATTCAGAATATGCTCTTCAAATTTACCATCCAGCGTAATGGCGACCACTTCTCCCTGACTGTTTTTATTTAAATTACTAATGGTTTCAGCAAGATCGATTCTCACATACTCTGTCAACAATTCCGGATCTTTGGTAAGCGAACTTTTGTCGGCGAGCGTTTCCAGAATTGTCGACAAATCACGCACTGGAATGCTTTCAGCAAGCAGATTTCTCATGACATTTTGAATGGCTCCAACTGTCAGCATATTGGGAACCAGCTCCTCAACCACCGCCGAATGGTCTTCCTTTAAATTGTCGAGCAGGCTTTGCACGGCCTGGCGGTCTAATATTTTATGCGCGTTCCGTTTAAGAATCTCCATCAGGTGGGTGGTGATAACCGCCGAGGCGTCGACCACGGCGTACCCTTTCAGTTCAGCCCGCTCTTTCTGTCGTTCATTCAACCAGTAGGCGGGAAGCCCATAGGTTGGATCGATGGTGTGAATGCCATCTATTTCATCATCGGTGCCTTCCGGCGTCAAGGCTAGGTAATAGCCGACCATCACTTCACCGGTTGTGACTTCATTGCCTTTGATTTTAATCACATAAGCGTTTGAGTCTAATTGCACGTTATCGCGGATTCTGATATGTGGAATGACAATGCCGAACTCTTGCGCGAGTTGTCGCCGGATCATGGTGATGCTATCGAGCAGTTCGCCGCCCTGATTGCGATCGATCAGCGATATCAAACTGTAGCCGATTTCGATTTCAAGCGGATCCACATGCAGGTAGCGTTCAATGTCTGAAGATGGATCGGCGACTTCATCATCAGGGTCGTCGGCGTCAGGCACGCTTGCTTCGCGTTCTGAAATCACACTCTGCGCAAAATAACCGATGCCAAGATTAATGACGCCGAGCGCCATAAAGGGAACCACCGGCAATCCCGGCACAAGCGCCAATACGACCAAAACGCCGCCTGAGACATAGCTTGCCCTCGGTTTGGTCAATAGTTGGTTGGTCATCGTGTTGGCCAAAGTGTCGTCAGAGGACGCCCGTGTGACAATGATTCCTGAAGAGGTTGATATAAGAAGGGCTGGAATTTGTGAAACCAATCCATCGCCAACAGTTAGCATGGTGTAGGTTTCAAGCGCTTCGCTCATCGACATGCCGAGTTGCGCAACCCCGATGATCAAACCGCCAATGATATTGATGGCGGTTATCAGTATGCTTGCCACCGCGTCGCCGCGAACAAATTTGCTTGCGCCGTCCATAGCGCCGTAAAAGTCAGCTTCCTGACGAATTTCAGAACGTCTTGCCCGCGCTTCTGATTCGCTTAAAAGGCCGGCGTTTAAATCGGCGTCAATCGCCATTTGCTTGCCGGGCATGGCGTCAAGTGTAAAGCGCGCTGCGACCTCGGCAACTCGCCCCGACCCTTTTGTGATGACGACAAAGTTGATAATATTTAAAATGATAAAAATGACAAGGCCTACAACGTAATTGCCTTTGACAACAAAATTGCCAAACGCTTCAATCACGGCGCCCGCGTAGGCTTCGCCCAAAATAAGTCTGGTGGAAGCCACGTTGAGCGCCAGTCGAAATAAAGTAACTAGCAAGAGAATGCCAGGAAATACCGAAAATTCAATTGGCTTCTCAATATACATGGGAACCAACAGAAGCATGAGTGAGCAGGTGATGTTGATGGCGAGAAGGGTGTCGAGAAAAAAACTGGGGAGCGGTATGATCAAAAACATCAATACCGAAACAACCGCGACTGCCAATACAATGTCTGATCGTTTCTGCAATTGATGCAGAATGGCCATCCTTGAACCTGATTGTGCTTCCTGCGCCATTTTTTTACCGTTTTGCCGACTGCTTGCTGTTGGCTTTTGTCAACCTGATGCTCAGGCCTTTCTGACAGCCCTAAGCCGGACTATTGTTAGTTGTTTCTATTTCTCAATGAGTAAACATAGGCGAAAACTTCCGCCACCGCCTTAAACAGTTCAAGGGGCACTTCCTTGCCGATTTCACATGTTTTTAGCAGGGATCTTGCCAGCGGTTTGTTTTCAACGATTGGTATTCCATTTTCCAGTGCGACTGCTTTGATTTTTTCAGCTATTTTCCGCGCGCCTTTTGCCAGGACAATTGGCGCCGCGCTTTTGCCCGGATCGTATTTTAGAGCGATGGCAATATGAGTCGGGTTGGTGATAATCACATCCGCTTCCGGCACTGCGTCCATCATTCTGACCCGCGCCCGTTGCAATTGCAGGCTGCGGATCTGACTTTTCAATAGCGGATCGCCTTCCGCCTGTTTGTGCTCATCTTTTATTTCAACCTTGGACATTTTCATCTCGCGTTTAAATTGCCATTTTTGATAGGCAAAATCGAGAATAGCGAAAAAGACCAGTGCAATTGCAATTCGCAAGCCCAAGGTATATACAAGTGAACTGATGAAGTTGATAATATTGTATATGCTGGCATAGGCAAGCAGCATATACTCGCCTTCGTGCGACATCAAAGTGGTATAGGCAATAACCCCGACAATGCTCAACTTAATCAGGCCTTTTATCAGCTCAACCAGCGACTTCGGCGACACAATTTTTTTAAGGCCGGTAATTGGGTTTAACTGGCTAAATTTGGGCTGTAGTTTCTTTGTTGAAAACATAAAACCAACCTGAGCCACATTCACTGCCACTGCAACAATGGAAATCGTTGCGATAAACGGAATAATCAGCCCAAAAAATGATTGCAAACCTACTTTCAAATAATAGGCAACGCTTTCCATATCGAGGGTCATACCCCCTACTTCCTGATAAAATACACGGAAGCCATGAATCAATTTTGTTAAAATGTCAGACGCAATAAAACTGAGTGATAAAAAGCCAAAAAGCAGAATAAACGCCGAGTTAAATTCAGCGCTTTTTGGAACTTTACCTTCTTCTTTCGCCTTGCTTAGCCGCTTCGGCGTGGCTTGTTCGGTTTTTTCCTGATCTGCCATTTTTTATTTTCGAGCCAGGTTAGAAATGTAATTTCTCGGGCAAAAGTATCTCCATGAAAGTTTGCGCTATGGTCGGGTCAAAAATTTTATTCTGATTTTTCTGAATAAACGTCATTGCTGTTTGCGCCGATTGAAGCCGTCTGTGCGGACGGTCAGATGTCCAGGCGTCAAATGCGTCTGTTAACGTTACAATGCGCGAGAACTCATCTATATCGTTGCCAACCAGTTTTTTCGGATAGCCGTCGCCGTCAAAACGTTCATGGTGTTGAGCGGAAGCTACGATGGTCAAGCCGTCGAAGGAGCAATTTTTAACCAGATGCGAGAAGCCATTTTTTGTATGCTCTCTTATATGCGCCAACTCTTTTTCGTTCAATTCAGTGTCTTTTTTCAACACTTGGCCATCGACAAACTCCATTCCAAAGTCGTGTATAAGAGCGGCGATGGCCAGATCCATTAACTTATTGTCGGAATACCCCAGTTTTTCTCCGATATAGAGAGAGTATAAACAAACGCTTACTGAGTGTTGGTAGAGGTAGTCGTCGCGCCTTTTTAATTCAATGATTTGCGGAGCCTTGCGCCGGATGTTTTTAAAATGTATGAAAATTGATTCGGCCAATGAGATAATTTCCGCTTTTGCCTGCGCTGTATAAACCGACTCTTCAAGCCTTAACTTTTTGAACATTTTTTTAAGCAAGTAAGGCGCGGCGGTTAAAAGTCGGTCAGAGCCGACGCCGGCGGTGGTTTGGTCACCCCCTTGCGGCATAAGAAGAATACTGTCGTATCCTTTGTCTTTGAAAAATTCAAAGTAGCGTTGATTGATGAGCGTTCCTTTACGAAGCAAAAGGTTTCCGGCCTGGTTATATAGATTTTGACCCAAAGGCCGCCCGATAATCGCGGGGCTTAACGCTTCAATTACAAATGGCACAACTTACATCTCCTTTTCCATTGCAAAGAACCGTAAAAAATGTGTTGAAACTCTTACGTCAAACTTCTTGCCAGCCTGCCCGGTTATATATTCGACGGCCTCATCCATTGGATGCAATCGGCTGTATGGCCGATCAGAGGTGAATGCGTCCAAAAAATCAGCAATCATAATAATTTTAGAATATTCATGGATCTCGTCGCCTACCAGACCTTTGGGATAACCTGAGCCATCGCTTCGTTCATGGTGCTGCAAACAGACAATGGCGATAAGCCCTTTGATAGAACAATTCCTGCCCAAATGCTGAAAGCCGAGTACGGTGTGCTTTCGCATTGCTTCAATTTCTTCTACCGAGAGCGGTTCCGGGCTGTGTCGTATTTCTTCTTCAATGTATTCCATGCCAAAATCGCACAGTAGCGCGGCATAGGCCAGGTCGTAAAGTTTCAACTGGTTATATTGCATGCTTTGGCCTACCAGAATCGAATAGGCTGCCACATTGATAGCATGTTGATATAAGTAGTCGTTCTGGCGCTTCAAATCGAGAATATCGGGCGGCCCGGTCAATTTGACGCTAATCTCATTGATCAACTTGCCGGCTAATTGGCTAAGTTGTTTTTTGGCGTTGGAGATTTTGATTTTATCCTTAGTGAACAGGTGGCTGTAAATATCTTTCAGTTCAAGCGGAGCGGTTGCTCGCAGTTTCTCAGAGAGAAGATGTCCGTTTGAAACGTCAAAATCAGACGAATCATTTTGGGCAATGTAAACGCTGCGATAACCTACTTCGCGAATTTTTTGATAATGAAACTGTTTGATTTCAGTCCCAATTCCAAGCAGCAGGCCGCCCTTTTGCGTATAGAGTTTTTGGCCGAGTTTTTTCCCAACTATCGAAGAATCTACTTCCTGAATTAACAAATCCATTGATCACTCCTAAAAATAACTTGTAATGCCAATTATGTCGCGCTTCCACAATTCATAAATCGAGGAAAAGAGGATGTAGAACAAAGAAAAGGAAGCGATTACTACAAAAAGGCCGACCCCCAGACGAATTGGCAATCCGATAAAAAAGATGTTCATTTGCGGCACGATGCGAGCCATGATGCCCATACAAGCCTCAATTAAAAATAGCGTGGCAATTGAAGGCGCGGCCAACTTGACGCCGATGACAAATAATTCGTTTAAAATAGAAAGCATTTTTTGCTGTCCGGCAATAGAAATCATTCTCAGGCTGCTGACCGGCGACAAATCAAAGCTTTTGTACAGGGCTGAAATGACAAAGTGGTGGCCATTGAATGAGAGAAAAAAGACAATTGCGAGCATTGAATAAATATTGCCGATGGGTGTCACGGGCGCGCCGCTTTCCGGATCTATGAGGTTGGCCATGCCCAACCCCATCTGCGCGCTGATCAGACGACCAGCGATTTGAAAGCTTTCAAAAATCAATTTCGCATTAAAACCAAGGAACAAACCGAGAAAAACCTCCTTTATTGCCAATGGAGCAAGTTCACGCATTCCCAGGCCGGTTAGTCCGGCGTCTACTTTTATCATCGGCAGAAAAACGATGGTAAGAAACAGCGAAAAGAAAACTTTTATCTGCGGGGGAATGGATTGGCTTCCCAAAACAGGCCCGACACTGATAGTGGCGGAGATTCTGAGAAAGACCAAAACAAATCCGATGAACTGTTCTATTGAAAGGCCATATACCTGTTCAAGCATGAATTTCCTGACCTAATCTTTTTACTTTGATATCAATGGCATTTGTGAAAAAATATTGCGCGTGAAATCGGTTAGCATTTCAAGCATCCACGGCATTAAAAGTAATATTACCAGGGTTACAGCCGCTATTTTGGGAATAAACGTTAAAGTCATTTCCTGAATTGATGTGGCTGACTGAAAAATACCGAGCAACAGTCCGACAAACATTCCCGTCAGCAAAATAGGCGACGTTACGATAATTGCTGTTTTTACAGTCTGTTGACCCCAATATATTACAAATTCGGTCGTCATAATTACCTTCTTTAATTAGTTAGAAACCTGAAACAACTGAGTCGATTACCAAATACCATCCGTCGACCAGCACAAACAATAATATTTTAAAAGGCATAGATATCATTACCGGGGGCAGCATCATCATTCCCATGGACATAAGGATGACGCCGACAATTAGATCGATAAGCAGAAGCGGCATATAGATTACAAAGCCCAATTGAAAGGCAATGCGCAGCTCGCTGATAATAAACGACGGTATTAAAACGTAAGTTGGCAAGTCTTCCTGATTCTTCGGACGCTCAATTTTAGCAAGCTTGACAAAGAGCATTAAGTCTTTATCCCGCACCTGCTTTAGCATGAAGGCGCGCACCGGAGTCATGGCATTTTCAATGGCCGCCTCCTGCGTAATCTTCTCTGCCAGAAAGGGCTGCAATGCGCTATCGTTGATTTGTATTATAACTGGTTGCATGATAAAGAAGGTCAGAAAGAGGGAAAGGCCGACAACAACCTGATTGGCCGGCGCCTGCTGGGTTCCGAGAGCCTGCCGCAAAAAGTGGAATACAATAATCAGGCGCGTAAACGAGGTCATCATGATGATGATAGACGGCGCCAGCGTTAAAATTGTGATCAGGAAAAGGATTTGGAGCGCAATAGGAGCGTTTTCCTTGTCGGTTTTTTCCGGAAACTCAATTGTAACCTTGGGTAGGGGCTGCGCCATGGCTCTGGTTGCAGCGGTCAACATGAAAAAGCTGAGCAGCAACAGTATCAGCGCCGACTTCCTTGTCGAACAAATTTGCGTCATGCGTTTATGTTTTGTGGTTTATCTTTCTTATCAGTTCAATGATAGAGCCAGGTTCATTTAGTTTGTTAAAAGGAGGGCCTCCATCAGGCTGCAACTTTACTTCCTCCGCCGGAACTTCCATTAAGCTGGATATTTCGTGTTCGCCCATGCCGACCACGAGATAGCGGTCAAGGGTTTTGACAACAACGATGCTTTTTTTATAGCCGATAGTGGTTCGCGCCACGACTTCTAAAGGCATACTGTTTTTGCCAATGTTTTTTCCGGCAACGCCATTTTTTATCAATTTTAAAATCAGATAGAGACAGAGGCTTAGGCCAAGCACAATTCCAACAGACTTCCAAAACATGGCGAGCGCGTTATATTCATTTTCTGAGCTGTAGGATTGGATTGAAACTGAATCGGTGGCTGAGGGCGACCCACTTTTTTCTTTTTCCTGAGAAGACATCGAGACATTTAAAATTACTGTTAAAATTAACAATATGACCCAACGCGCGCTCATCCGACCCTCGTGATGCGATTTGTATTTAGTAATTTGGTAATCCTCACGCCAAAGTGTTCTTCAACGATAACGACTTCACCCTCGGCAATTTTGCTATGATTTACAAAGATATCCACGGGTTCGTCGGCCACTTTGCTAAGCTCTACCAGTGAGCCTTTGCCTAGCTCAAGCACTTCGCCAAAGGTCATTTCTCTGCGGCCAAGTTCGACGGTTATGGTTAGGCTGACATTGAGCAGCAGGTCAAGGTTTTCTGTCGCCGAGCCGCCCGCTCCATCCACAGTTCTGTCTGGAAAATCAGGAGCCGCAAATTCGTCAGGGCTTTTTTCGCTGTCCTCGTCAGATATGGAATTTTCAAGCTCAGACAGCATTGCCTGCTCCGCAGCCAATTCCTCAGGGGACTTCTCAGCCTGGTTTTCTTCCGCTTGCTCGATGTTTTCATTGTCGCCCTCCGGATCGCCCTCGCCGCTAACAGAGTTCTCGTCTGCGGGCGGCGAATCTTTTTCCCCGGCGTTTTCCTCAGCAACATCCGGAGCAGCGTCGCCGCTTTCAGTTTCCGGTTCGCTTTGCGGTGTATTTTCTTCCGACGCTGCGTTTTCGTCTTTGAGTTCGTCGTCAGCCATTTACGATTATTGAATTAAGTACTTTTTAAAATATAACCGTTCAAATTTGCCTTCATCCATCTGTTTATTTAGCAAATCTAAAATCTCTTTTTTAAGTTTTTTTCGCGTGGTAACTTCCATTAGCTCTTCCGCAGTTTTATTTCCGAGGAGACTTAATATCGCGTCACGGATCCAGATTTCTTTAGAAGTTGCTTCGGCCACCAAATTTTCGTCATTGGTTTCGAGGCCGATTTCCGCCACAAGGTAGCGTCGGCCTCCCGACTCTGCGGGATTAACAACAATGTCGTTTATTTCATAGAACTGACCCACGGCTTTTTTCTCTTTAGGAGGCTTGGTTTCTTTTACCTCTTCAGGCGGTTTAAGCATCATATTAAAAACAATATGGTAAGCCGCTCCCAGTTGAACGAGAAGGATAACCGGGATCAAAATAAACTTAAGTTTTCCGCCGCCCTTCTTTTCCTGCTCCTGATCATCGGACACTTCCTCAATATCTTTATCTTTTTTTGGGTCATCTGCCATAACAAGCTCTCCAAACGGTCTTTTTTACAAAATTTTAACGCTTATATTTTTACTCTGATGGTAACCCGTCTGTTTTTTGCGCGGTTTGCAGGCGAATTGTTCAGAACCAGCGGTTTATGTTCGGCGTAGCCCTGCGCGCTGAATTTTGACGGGTCGATTTTGTCGACCTCCGTAAAGTATCGCAAGACGCTTAACGCCCTTGCCACGGATAAATCCCAATTTGAAGGGAATTTTTCTGTTTTGATGGGAATGTCGTCGGTGTGACCCTCGATATTGATTTTGACGGCGTCTTTAAAAAACAGTGTTGAAACAATCGAGAGCAATTTTACAAAATTAGGTTGCAGCTGCGCTTCGCCAGCCTTAAAAAGCATGCCGTCATTTATTTCGATGGCAACCTCGCCATCGCCCATTTTTACAGAAACCTTATCTTGTAAATCATTTTTATCGATGACGGAGCTCATTTTTGACATGTGTTCAAGCACGCCGCGCTCTTTCATTGTGAATGAGCTTGCTGTGGAAGGTGAAAACCAGCTTTGATTCGGCATCAGCGATTTCTGAACGCCGAGAACGCCCATTGCGCCCTGTAGCGAGCCCATAGCCAGTTTAAATTTGTCAACTTCCATGGAAGAAAAAGACAGGATGAGAATAAAGAAGCACATCAGGAGCGTCATCATATCTGAAAATGTGGCCATCCATGCCGGCGAGCTTGGCATATCATCGCCGTCATCTGCGGGTTTCTTCTTTCCTTCACTCATTGTTTTTTACTCGGCGCCTTCAGTTGCGCCTTCTTCCGCCCGTTCGCCCGGCGGCAGAAAGGATAATAATTTGTTTTGAATAACTCTTGGCGATTCTTCCGCTTGCACTGACAGGATTCCGGTTAACAACATCTCTTTAAACTGTATTTCCTGTTCAGAACGCATTTTCAGTTTCCCTGACATGGGAATAAAAAATAAGTTCGAAAATAGCGAACCATAGAAAGTTGTCACCATGGCCATAGCCATTCCAGGACCCACCGCAGAGGGGTCGCTTAAGTTTTGTAGCATCAGAATAAGACCGATAAGCGTTCCAATCATGCCGAAAGCCGGGCAATAGGCTCCCATTGCCATATAAATTTTTTGCCCCATTTTGTGACGTTCGAACATAATTGTCAATTCAGCGTCCATGATGTTTCTCAGGTCTTCCGCCTCTGTGCCATTAACCACATGCTGCAAAGTGAGCTTCATGAAATCTTGATCAACATTCTCAAGGTCTTCTTCAATTGCCAGCAAACCGTTGGTGCGAGCCTTCTTTGAAATCGAAACTATTTGTTCAATGTATTGCTGCGGCGCCATGGGTTCTTCTTTGATGACCTTTTTCGTGACTTTCATCAACCCCATGACATCTTCAAATTTGAAGTTAACCAGCGTTGCGGCAATTGTGCCGCCAAGCACAACCAGCAATGAAGGGATGTCAATGAATGGACCAATTCCACCTCCCATAAGCATGGAAACGGCGACAATTCCCAATCCCGCTGCAATTCCTACTACAGTACCTTTATCCATTCTCTAACCATCGTCAAATACCATAAAAGATAAAACTTGAATAGACTGAATTTGCGTTTTTTATAAAAAATCTTCGGCACTCTATCCGAAGATTGCCCTGCTGGATAGTCCGACCCTTCCGCGACAGTTTGCAAATACGAAAAGGAGCGAGCAGTTTTCGCCAGATTCATTAACGCCCGACCGAAAGAAAGCGCGACAGTTTGCGCCGCCATTGCTTACAGCGTTTCGATCAGGCGTTAACTTTCACTTCAATTTATCTTTTTAACTGTGTCACCTCCGATAAAAATTGATCGCTGACCGTAATAACCCTGGAGTTGGCCTGAAAAGCTCTCTGCGCGATAATCATTTCGGTAAACTCGGTTGAAAGATCCACATTTGACGCTTCCAGAGTGCCGGACAAAATAGAGGCGTTTATATTTACGCCGGCCTTGCCAATCAAAGGCAAGCCTGAGGCTGGAGAAGAAGAGTAAATGTTGTCGCCAATATGGATGAGGCCTTCGCGATTTGATACTTCAGCCATGGCAAGTTGCGCGACTAGCTGCGTTTGTCCATTTGAAAATGCGCCGACAATATTGCCGCTGGCTTCAATGGCGAAAGAATTTAACTGGCCTTGTGATTGTCCATCCTGAAAAGGGAACTGAATTGTTGACACGCCGGCAAATTGAGTTATTTTGCTAAAGCCTGTTTGATTTTCAAAATCAAGATTTAAGCTGACTTCCTCGGCGCCATTGGCCGGGTCGAAAATCAGCCTCGATTGTCCGTTTGTGTATAGAATTGTTTCAAGCGTTCCATCATTGGCAAATGAAATCGTTCCGGTGTTGCCTTCTGAAATGACTTCATCGCCGGTCATGCTTAGTTCAAAACTCCACTCGCGTTCATTTTCAGTTTTGGTAAAAACGACATTGAGCGTGTGTGTGTCGCCAAGACTGTCAAAGACTTGAATGGCCGCGGCGGTTTTGGGCGCATAACCGTTTGCGGTGTTAATGAAGCCGGGCAGCGTCATTTCGCCGGTGTTTGCGGCTCCTTCCGACAAGGTAATGGATGTATTACTTTCCCCGAAATTAAAATCGGTCAGGGTAATCAAACCATTTTCTAATGTAACACTGCCGTTAAATTCCGTTTCAATTGCGGTGAGAAGGTCTTGCACGGTAGTTCCGTCATTGCCTGCGCCGTAAGTAAAGGTGGCCGAGATGGCGGTTCCATCGGAGTTTGTGCCACCAATTTCAATGGTGTCTCCATCGACCAGCGCCGTGCTTACCTGATCCAGGGTGTTGATTTCTGTAGCGGCAATAGCCGCTGTTCCGCCGCTGGTTGAAAAAACCCTGCTTGCCGTCCACTGTTCCTGCACGGGTTCTGCGGAAGCGTCAAGATTGCCGGTTAACGCGATATTTTCAGTTGCAAAAGCGGGGGAAATCACGGTTGAATCGATGATAATATTGCCCAATTCGGCGGTTTGTGAAATTTCACCTTGTTCATCTGCGCTCCAGCCTTGAACCGTTGAACCGTTTGCTGAAACCAGGCGGCCGTTTCCGTCAAAGTGGAGATTGCCAGCTCGTGAAAACAAGTTTCTTGTTCCATCGTTCAGCACGAAGAAACCGTCTCCTTCAATACCCAAGTCAGTCATTTTACCAGTTGATTGCAAGATGCCTTGTGAAAAATCCCGTTCAATCGTGCCGGGGCGCACGCCTAGTCCGACGAAAACAGCGTTCTCAATGCCGCCTGAGTCATTTTCCTGCGCGTTGCGCATTAGTTGGCTCAATTCTTCAGAAAAGGTAATTTTGGAAGTCTTGAAGGCAATTGTGTTGATATTGGCAATGTTGTTACCAATTACATCCATTTTCAGTTGATTGCCCGTCAAACCTGAAACGCCGGAAAACAGTGATCGCATCATAATGCAGATACTCCTAAGTTGTCACCGCCACTGCTTCTGTCGTTCCACAGTGGCAGGGCCTCCCCGCAGGGACCGGCCCGAATTCATAATTAATCTAATATTCAGTTAATTTTTCTTCCCTGATTCTCCCTGGCGCAAAAACGTTATTCGGTTGATTAATTTTAGGCCGGTGAAGCGGAAAGATTTGAATATTCATTCAATTCAAAGTGCTGTTCATTTTATGTCATCTTTCCATAACCTCATTTTTGTTCATTCATAATTGTTAGATTAACATTGCGCTGTCAATATTTGTAAATACTTTATTTTTTACCTCTGTTTGATTTTGCAGAGCGGTGATGACCGTTCGGTTCTCAACGCTGACGACAAATGATAGATTGTCCATGATCATCAGGGAATCCTTTCCACCCTTTTCCGCCATTTTCCCGACAGCCTGGTTCAGGCGGGTTAGATCATGTTCAGTCAAAGAGATATTGCGCGAGGCCAATCGTTCAACTGCGTGCGCTGAAAACTTCACCGCGCCCGCTGAGCCTGATTTGGCCATTTTCCCGGCGAGTATGTCGGAAAAAGTTTGCCCGCTTGACGGCTGCGGCCCGGTTTGTCCGGAAGCCTCGGCCAGTTGTCGCAGTTGCGCGGAACGTTGTAATTCGTCGATCTTCATTCTAGTTAACCGGAACTCTTGTTGGTTCGTCTGATTCACCGGACTCGTCGGATTCCCCTGAGCCGATTTGCAGAACGTCGGACAAGCTGACAGAAATGCCATCTATATTCAACACGGCGGAACCGCTGTCGTAACGAATGCTATCGATTTTTCCGCTAACATAAGTCAACGTATCCATTGAATTGCCCTCTGCGTCAACGGCTTTCACATCAAAAGTATAAATGCCTTCACTTACCCGGTTGCCATTCTGATCTTTGCCATTCCACTCATAACTACCCTGACCGGCTGGTTGATTTTCAAGTTCGATGGTGTTGACCATATTGCCCGCTTCGTCGCGAATGGTAATGGTTACTTCTTTTGCGACGCCGCCCAATTCAAATTGCATATTTGGCTTGCCGCTTTCCTTTACAGAAACCTGGTTGCCGATGGCCTTGACATGCTGATCGATCAGCGTGGTCGCCATCGTGTTGTTGATAGCCTGATTTAGCAGCATGTCCAGTTCCGCCCCGGCCTCAAGGTTTTCGTTCATATTCTGCAACTGCTCAAGCGAGCTGAACTCAGCTAACTGTGACGCAAACTGGTCTGCGTTGGTCGGATTAATCGGATCCTGATTCTGTAATTGTGTCACAAGAATGTGCAAAAAGTCATCCTTGCCCATGACGCCGGAATTATTGGCCAGCACATTTTGAGACGCGCCGCCGGCTCCAACTGATGAAACCTCACTCATTGCTTTCTCCTATTTATTTTATGCCCAAACTTCAAGGCCGTCGCCAGTGACGGGCGCCGTTTGCGCAAGCGTTGCAGGCGACGTTCCTAAAGGTAATGGTCGTTGATAATTGTTGTTAAAAGTTGGCTTTCTTCGCGGAGAACCTGCATCCTCTTCTTTGTTTCCGCCGCCAGAGAACAGGTCGCCCTGCGCGGACTCTCCGGGATTTCGTTCTTCTCTTACCGAGACATCAAGCTTGCCTACATCGACTCCCTGCCGCGTTAACTGTTCTATCATCGGCTTTAAATGTTGTTCTAACAGCTTGCGGATTTCTTGTGAATCAACCTGAATTTGCAAGTTGACCTTGTCGCTATGACGCAGTGCGTCCACCACTACTTCGCCAACATTTTTTACACTGATTTGAAATTCAATTTTATTGGAGGACGACTTCATTTGACTGGTAAGGTTCGCTATTTTTTCCACCGTTTCCGCCAAGTTGCTGGTTTGAACGACAATCGAACTTTCTGTTTTCGCGGTGGTCTGTCCTGTCGACGCCTCTGCTATATGGATTGCCGCAGGTTGCTGGTCGTCCGGATGAACCTGTGTGAGCCGGTTTGATTTGCTAAAGGATTGCTTCGCATTGCCATCCTTTAAGGATCCGCCTTCGCCTTGCCCTGTGGCGTCATTAAATTTCCCGGAGCTCTCCGAACCAGTATCCATGCTTTTCATCTTCTCTGAATCCTTGAGGTTCATTGCATTGTCCGGTCGTTGAATTGATTTATTCAGCGCATTTTTTTTAGGCGTCGGAATTTCACTTTCAACATTCCACTCGGTCTTCAGTTCTTCCACGTTATAATCTGTGTCAGTTGACTGACTATTTACGTTGGCCGCGTTCTTTTTTAGCGCTGGCGCCTCGTTTCTAATGTTCCCTTTGCTGTGCAAATCTTTCAGATTAGCGGGCGCTTCTCCTGGTTGAGTCATTGTGCTCGTTGGATTCTTTTTTAACGCAGGCGGCTCATTTTCAACTTCTCTATTGCTGTGTAAAACCTTCAGATTAACTGGTGCGTCGACTGGTTGAGCCTTTGTGTTCGTTGGACTCTTTTTAAGCGCTGGCGGCTCGCTTTCAACCTTCCCTTTACTGTGTAAACCCCTCAGATTAGCGGACGACTCGTCCGGTTGAATCGTTTGGCTGGCCTCATTCTTTTGGGGGAGGCGCAACTCACTTGCGTTGCTCTTTCCAAGGCTTTCCGATTTGGGGGTTTCTTTAATATTTTCTGTAATTTCACCGACCTTTTGGTCAGTCGCAGAGCGCGGAGACTTATGCGCGACAACCCTGACTTTGCCGTCATTGGCGCGCGCCAGTTCTATTTTGACGCCGCCCTGCGAACCGATTTCCTTTGCAAGCATGTCTTTCACTTGTCGCATGGTTTTTTGACCCGCTTTTATATCTTCCGGCTCAAATTCAAAATGAAAGTCTTTCCCCGCCGCATCCATCTCCTGCAATTTCAAGCGAAACGACGACAACTGCGGGAGCGAGCCTTCAGGTTTGCCTTTTGGCAATTGGTTGGCCGGTTTATATTTTTGCGCTGCAATCGCGGCGGAACGGTCGTTTATCAACAGCGAAGTTTCCCGATAGGTTCGCAAAGGCATTTGTTCTTTCACGGGCGATATTTTAACCACAATTTCATCAACTTCTACGCCCTTCGTCTGCAAAGCGGCGCGCAGTTGTTCGATTCCCACGCCCCTTTGTTTAACGGCGTCTGCTTTTTCATTTGGACTGTCGAATGTTTCCGCGATGCTGACATCGTTTTGGACTTTTCCTTCGGATTTTGCAACTTCGAAGTTAACTGTTGTTATATTTTCTTTGGCGCGCCATTCCGCTTTCTGCTTTGTTTCGGCGGGTAAAATTGACGCTGGCTGATTCCCGGTTGCAATCGGGGCGGAATTGGCTTTCGTTTTGTCTGATTTGCCAGACGCAATATTTGCAGCGGGATGTTCCCGAACAGGAGCTGCAGGTTGACCAGTGACAAATTGCTGTTTTCCTGAAATCAACTCTTCCTTCAAATCCGTTTTAATGGGTGAAGCCTTTGCTGCGACCGCCATTTTTGTCGGATTTGGTTTTGGTGTTCGGCTGTCAGGAGGCAGTTTTTCTTTTAACAGGCTTTTGAGGGCTGATGTCCCTTCGTTTTCTTTGAAAACAGGCGCTTCTTGCGTTTGTTCTTTCAAAACGACCGCTTTGACGTTGCTCTTTGCAGGCGGCGCGACCTCGACAATATGCTTAGAATCGCTCATGGAGCCTTTGGCTTGCTGTTTTAAAGATATGCCAGTTTTTGAAACGACATCTTTAGCTGAAGGTGTTTCCAAAGTGGTTTTAGAAACCGTGTGACCGACAGCCTTTTCTGTTCCTTCCGGCTTGGCAAGATGCGTATCGAAACTTTTTAAAAAACCAGCCAACGCACTTTCAATTGCTTCGTCTGAAATCTCCCCGTCATTTTCAAATTCAACGACCATTTGTTTTTTTTCAGGGATGTAAGTCGCTTTGCCGTTCTTAAGCTGCAAAGTCACTTTGGAAGCCTTGGAGAACTTGTCGATTGCACCGTCGTTTGGCTCATTTGTAGAATTAAACGTGATTTTCAAATCGCCAATTTTTGAACTTTTCGGCAACCCGGCGCCATTGTTTGATATGTTGCCGTTGAGTAACGCTGGTTTCTTTTTAACGCCTGCGAGAATTTCCTTGCCCAAGGCAGAAACCCAGGTCTCAAATTTTTTAAGGCCGGCCAATTGGGGCTGTTTTTGAATTTTCCCAGGTTGGATTGGCAACAATCCGCTCATTTTTTTTGCCATCTGGCTGCGCTGTGTTAACATATTTCCCTGTTCGTTATCCGGCGAGATTTTTTAATATTTTTCCTGCTCGTTCAGCTGGCATTGCTTTAAAAATTTTTGCCCGATCTTTGGCTTTGGCTTTTTCATAAAAAATTTGAATTAACCTGTCTGGTAAATTTTTTAGAATTGGCCCGAGCACATCGCCTTTCATAGAACCAAGCATTTTGGCAAGATCTTGTAATTTTTTTTCTTCCTGCGATTTGTTGTAGTTTTTCTTGGTTTCATTCATATTCGCAATGATTTTTTGCATCTCACTTTTTTCGCGAGTCAATTTCTCTATTTCAAAGTTCAGCCGGTCGATTTTTAAATCGCGATCTTTTACCTGAGACACATATCGGGTCATTTCGTTCAGCATGCCTTCCACGACAAAAGCAAGAGAATCAATTTTCTCTGTGTATGTTGAATCTTCAATGCTGGCATTGCGGTGATATTCTGTGTAGTTCAGCATAGGGACTTCAGCGGTTTTCTTCAAAATGGCGTCTTTGCTAAAGTAAAATCCTGCAATCATTGCAACAAACAGAATGATAAAAACAGAAAACCAAATTACCAGTTTCATTGCCAACGTCCGACTTTTCTTCTATTCAGGGCAATTTCATCCAGGAAAATTTGCTCAGCGCGAGCCTGCGCCTGAAAAAAAACAGCGCCCGCTTTTTCTTTTAACTTTTCCATCGCCTTTTTTTCCTGAGAGGCTTTTAATAGTTCCGCACGTTTCTTTTCAACCGCTTGCCGCATGTCTACGATTGCCTGGCTCATCTCTTCCACTTCATCTCCCAGCATGTTGAGATAATTGTGAGAACTTGCTATTTCTCTAGCGGTTAAGCCACTTTTCTTTCCCATTTCTCCGGTAAAATGACTTCTTTGCTGTTTGAGCGACTGCAGTTCAGTTTCCTTGTTATGCAGTTTTTCCTGCGCTAGCGCAAGCAGACGCATCTTTTCTTTTTCAATCAGTTCCCTGATTTCGAGAACCCGTTGCAGACGAAATTTAAAATTCATGGTTTATAACTTTAATTTGTGGCCTCTTTCCGGCATTTGACTTTTCAACAACGCCGCCAATGACTTAAGCGACTCGGTCATTTCGCATTTTTCGAACATATCCTGTTTCAAAAACTTTTTTAGATGCGGCGTCATGGCAATAGCCTTATCGATCAGATGATTGCTGCCTTTGACATAAGCGCCGATGTTGATCAAGTCTTCCGCATCGGAATAGACGGCCATTATTTCCTTTACAGCAGTGGCCATTGCAAGGTGATCCGGTTTGGTCACATCCACCATAACACGACTGATGCTTTGCATAACGTCAATGGCGGGGAAGTGACCGGCAGAGGATAGTTTTCGGGTCAGCGCAATATGTCCGTCAATAATTGACCGCACCGTGTCGGCCACCGGGTCGTTCATGTCGTCATTTTCAACAAGAACAGTATACATTCCGGTAATGCTGCCTTTGGCAAAATTGCCGGTTCTCTCCAATAAGCGAGGCAGAAAAGCAAAAACCGATGGCGTGTATCCTTTGGTTGTTGGAGGTTCGCCAACTGCGAGTCCAACTTCACGCAGAGCCATAGCGACGCGGGTCAAAGAATCCATCATCAATAAGACATTCAGCCCCATGCCTGCGAAGTGTTCGGCGATAGCGGTTGCAATTAGCGCTCCTTTTACCCGAATTAAGGCGGCGTGTTCTGATGTAACCGTAATGACGACCGACCGTTTTAAGCCTTCTTCGCCAAGGTCTCTTTCAATAAAATCACGAACTTCGCGACCGCGTTCACCGATCAGGGCAATCACATTAACATCGGCGTTGGCATTTCTTGCCAGCATTCCGAGCAGAACGCTCTTGCCAACGCCGCTGCCCGCAAAAATGCCGACTCGTTGACCGAGTCCGCAGGTGAGCAAACCGTCAATTGCCCGCACACCGGTTTCAATGCTGGAAGTGACTCGCTGGCGCGACAACGGATTTGGCGGCATATTATAAATGGGCTGCGCAATTCGCGCGTTTGTTGGTCCCAATCCATCCAGGGGTTCGCCAACGCCGTCAAGAATCCGTCCTAAAAGTTCGCGGCCGACCTGAACTGTAAATGGGGTGTCGCTACGGTCAACATAGCAACCGGGGCGAATGCCAATGGTTTCTTCAAGCGGCATTAGCAATACTTTTTTGTCTCTAAATCCGACGACTTCAGCCTGAATTCGTTTGCCATTTCTGGTGTGGATATAGCACAAGTCGCCGATGGAAGCTTCCGGGCCGTATGATTCAATCACCAGACCGACGACCTGAGAAACACGCCCCATCAAACGATGTGTCTTTATTTTTGCAACGCTGTCAAGACGCGATTTAAGTAGAGATTCCACTGTTATATTGCTCATTTCATCTATTTTCGGCAGATCACTCATTTTCATTATCCGCCATCACAGAAGTTTGCAATTTTCTTATTTGCGCTTCAAAGCGGGCGTCCAAAATGCCATAATCGCATTCAATCAGGCATTCGCCGACTTGAAGGGTGCTATCTTCTTTCACACGCACTTTATTTCCGGTTGGCAGAATGGCGTCAAGCTTCTCCCGGTTTTGATCGAGCAATTCAACGGTTTGCCGGTTAACGCGCAATACAAAGTGGCTGCTTTCGACAAATTCTGACATCGCCTCGCTCAAGGTTTCTGTTATTTTTTCAAGGCGAGGCTGGATTCGTAGAAGTTCAGGCTCGCCTAAAATTTTGTGAATGGATTTAAAAATGAACTCCATGACAAAGTGGGATGCGTTTTTCACCAACTCACCTTGTTGATTTTGCAAGGTTCCGATCAGTTCGCTAAAATGGTCGAGCTGCACTTTTATCTCGTCAACTCCATTGCGATATCCTTCCTCTTGTCCTTTTTCAAAGCCTTGCTGAAACTGCTTTTCCTGCTCTTTTTTTAGCCTGTGTTCAAGGTCAGTCACTTTCTGCATCGAGAGCTGCGCAGTTTTCAAAGCGGCTGCCAGTTCCATCGTTAACGTGTTGACGCGCGAAGCGCTTGCTTCCCTTTGAGCGACCTGTTTTTGAGCTGACACAAATGTCGGCAGTATCAGCTCACGGACGCCTCTGTTGGATTTTTCTTCACATTTAATTAGCATTATTCGACAAATTCATCCTGTTGTGCTCTGGCCAATACAATTTCACCTTTGGTTTCCATTTCTCTCACTTGCTCAACGACCACAACCTGGGCTTCTTCAACTTCACGCAATCGAACAGGGCCGAGAAACTCAATTTCTTCTGTCAAGGCTTCGCTGGCCATTTGTGACATATTGCCAAATATTTTATTCTTGAGCTCTTCAGAGGACACTTTTAGCGCCATTGCGAGCGATTTTGATTCAACACCCTTGAGAATTTTCTGAATGTCTTTGTCACGCAAGGCCATTAAGTCTTCAAAAACAAACATCAAATTCTTGATCTCAGTGGCAAGTTCAGGATCTTTTTGAACGATCACTTCCATGATGTTCTGCTCAACGCCCCTAGTTGTTGAATTTAGGATTTCTGCCAGCGACTTAACGCCGCCGCCCAGACTTTGATGGGTGGTCAGGTTGCCGCCCATTTGCGCGGTTAATGCTTCTTCGATTTCCTGCAACAGTTCGGGAGAGGTTTTGCCCATGGTGGCCAAACGCAACGCAACCTCTCCCTGCAATTCGCTTGGCAGTTCACAAATAATGCCGGCTGCCTGATGATGTTTCATGTTGGCGAGAATTAACGCAATGGTTTGCGGATGTTCCTTTTGCAAGTAGTTCAACAACTCACTGGGAGGAATTGATTGCAGCAGCTTAAACCCTGAAACTTCAGTGGCGGCTTTTACCTTTTTCATAAGACGCTGAGCCCGGTCAAGGCCATAGGCGTTTTCCAGCATTTCTTTGGCGTAATTTGTTCCGCCCTGGGTGATATATTTGTCTGCCAGCATCATTTCATAGAACTCTTCAATAATTCCATTTAAAAGGTCGCCTGAAAGGTTTTTCAGTTTTGCAATTTCAACCGTTACACTCTCCATCTCAAATTCATCTAGTTCTTTTAAAAGCGGCACAGCTTTTTCAAGACCGATTGCAATAAAGAAAATAGCGGTTTTTTGAATGCCGGTTAACTCATCCAGTTTTAATGTGTCATTTTTTTGAGTTTCTTTCGCATCGCCTTTTTTATCTGCTGCTGCAGCCATATTTTTATTCCTCCGAATCTTCCACTAACCAAAAACGCAGAATATGTGAAGTGCGTTTTTGATGGTCGTTTGCAAATATAGTAACTTCTCTCTTGATTTTTTCTTGATATTGCTGCCTGTCTTTGGCTTCTGCGATCAGCCTTTGGCGGCGTTCTTCTTCTGACGGCTCTTTTTCTTCAATTAAATTTGCCATGGAATCAGCAGTTTCCTGCAAAAGCAGTTCACGCTGCTGACGCAGGTATTCGTCTAAACCTAATTTTTTCACTAAACTCTTTAGGCCAATCAGAGACAGAAGCAAAGCAATAACCCAGACGACAATTTTTCCATATTTCAGGAATTTTTCTTCTTTTTCCAAAGCGGCAATGGCGTCGTTTTCTTTTTCGAGCAGGGAACGGTCAAAACCCAATTGCTGAACCTCAACCTGATCGTTGCGGTCAGCGCTATACCCGACAGCATTTTTAACAATGTCTGTTATCTTTTCCATCTCTTCATCGGTGCGCGCAACATTGGGCTCTTCCGGGCTTTTATAAATACCGTTTACAAAGACTGCGACTGAAAGTTGTTTCACATCTCCAACGCTGCCGCTGAACTGTTCAATGACTTTGTTCAGTTCATAATTTGTAATGGTGTTCTCACGTTTGAAGTGGGTTGTGTCTGTATTGGCGCTCGATTCCTCGTTTCGTTCTTCACTTAGAATGGCAGAGTTGTCGGGATCTACCTGCTCGCTGGTGCGGGTTATTTTGTCAAACGTAAGTTCCGTCGATATTCGTACGATGGAATTATTGTCACCAAGAACTTTGTCCAGCATGGATTGCACTTTTTTCGTCAGATAGTCTTCAACATTTTTGCGCAATTCATACTGATTGCTGCTTTGACCCATTTCGTTGTCGCCGCGCTCTCTTTTGGTCAGCATGCGGCCATGAGTGTCAACAATTGTCACGCTTTCCGGCTCAAGACCTTCCACGCTTGCAGCGACAAGGTTGATGATGCCGTTGATTTGCTTCTTGCCAAGCGTTGTATTCGGCTTGACCCTGACCACAACAGAGGCGGTGGCTGGTTTTTGTTGCTCTTCAAATAATCGTTGCTCTGGAATGACCAAATGAATTCGTGTTTGCTCAATGGCCTGAATTTCATTAATTGTATTGGCCAGCTCGCCTTCCAGCGCGCGTTTTAAGTTTATCCGTTGCATGAAATCGGTTAAACCGAGGTTGTTTTTGTCAAACAACTCATAACCTATTTTGCCGGAAGAAATCACTTGGTCACCGGCATATCGAATGCGCAGTTCATGCACATCGCTCTTGCGCACAAAAATGGCCTGACCCTGATCTTCAATTTTGTAAGGAATATTTTTCGCCTTCAAATCTTCGACCACTTTAGAAGTTTCCGCCGCGTTCAGTTTGGCGTATAACAGGGTGTATTCAGGCCGATTTGCCCAGACCATCAGCATAATCAAACTGAAAATAGCAACTGCCGCGCTTGAGATTAGAATAATTTTTTGCTTCTGCTCAAGCCGGTTGAGTTGCGTTCTTAATTTTTTAATAAACAGGCTGTCGCCCATATTCACTTGTTACGCCTCCTAAACCTGTGTTCTTGAAAGTTCTTGATAGGCTTCCAAAATCCTGTTTCTTACTTCCAGTAGAAATTGAAAACTAATATGCGCTTCTTCGCCTGCGGCCATTACCTCATGCAACTGCACATCTTTGCCTGCTATAAAACCTTTTACTTTTTCAGCCGACGCCTCATGCGTCTCGCTCACTTGCTCAACCAGTCCTTTCAAGGTGTCGGGAAATGAAGTTTTTTCGCCTTCGCCCTGAATCGAAGAGGCTTGCTTTATCAACTGTTGCGCATAGCGTTGTTGTAGTTGATGGACGGTCATTTTAAAGCCTTGTCTTTAGGATGTCTTAAGCCTTGATGTCGATAAGCTGACCCAACTGGGGTCGCGCTTTTGATTTGGTTTTGTTCGGCCCGTAAAGCTCAATTGTCTTTTGTTCCAGAACCGAAATAGCCGCTTCCAATGTTTGCTCACGATTCGTTCTTGCGGCTCCCGTTGCTTTGTTTACCAGCAGCGGCTGCACCTGAACGGGAACTTTTTTTACATTGATTTTGGTCTCAATTTTGGCATATCCCAATTCAGGCGGCGGGTTCGATTGCCTGGACGCCTCCTGCGCCAATTGTTGCCGCGTTATTTGCGGAAAGGTTGCCGGTTTAACTGTAGACATCGTTTTTAAATCTCAAGCGACTTCTTTGCCAGGCTTTTTGTAGCGTTCATTACCGTCACGTTTGCTTCGTAAGAGCGACTGGCTGAAATCAACTCTAGCATTTCGCTGACGACGTTAATATCTGGAAAATTTACATATCCCTCACCATCAGCGTCAGGATGTCCCGGGTCATAAATGCGTTTAAACTGCTCTAATTCTTCCACCTCGGTTTTGACTTCGCGACTTCCGGTGCGATTAACAGGATGTTCCTGATAATATGAACTTGTCATGTGGCCGCCGCTTTGGGTTGCAAGTTGTAAGCTGGCCGCCTTCAGATTATTAGAGAAAATAGGCCTGCGCGAAATCATTTCACGCGTCAATGTCTTGCGTTTGTAGGCTGTGCCGTCCAATGTTTTCGTGGTTGTGGCATTGGCGATGTTTTCCGCTGTGATGGCCAGCTGTTTTTTTTCGGCGGAAAGGCCGGCGGAGCTTATTCTGAATGTTTTGAAAAAACTGTCTGTATTGATTTCCATTGCGCGTCCTTATGCGTTTTATCCGACACGGCCTCGAATGGCCATTTTGATGTTGTCATATCCTCCGCGTAGCTTCCTTACCGCAAAGTCAAAGCGAATTTGATTGCGCGCAAGATCGGCCATTTCCTGTTCAATATTGACCTGAGCGTCTGTTTCTTTGATTCTTCCATGCAAAGAGTCGACAGTATGACCAATGTCAAGATGGCGGTGATTTGTTTTTTGGCCAACCGGCCCGTTTTTCTCTAATGCGCGCCGAAATTCAGCTTCGAAGTCGACTTTTAACGGACGAAAACCTTTTGTTTCGACATTTGCAATGTTTTCACCGATGGCAGTGTGACGCGTGGAATAAGCGGTGAGGCTTTTTCGCAGCAGGGGAGCCAGGGTTTTTTCCATTAAATTTGAAACCATTTTGCAGTAACTCCATTTATTGCACTTCGCCAAATGGCAAGGAGTATGCCATTGCATCCGATAATGCAAAGGCAGGATCTACTCGAAAAGATTATCTGCTTATTTTATTAGAGCTTAGGCTCATTGCGCCAAAACGGAACAATGTTGTTTGGGGGGAGCTGCGTTTTAGAGAAAAGTGGGAATTTTTTCGGGTGTGTGTTACTTTTTCCCGGTTTGGCTATCCGTTATGTGCGGTTTACGACAACAATTGTGTCGCGTCAGAAGTTGATTGTCAGAAAGATTGTTTTGAAAAAAAGCGGCGGCGCTTTGAAAGGAAACAGTTTTGAACGCGCAATACAGGCTGTATTGCGCGCGTCATCAACTCCAGTGCAACATAACGCTTTTGTTGGAAATATTTGATTGCACAGCGCCGTAAATATTTTTTCATCAAATGCTGCTTTATGACGACATTATTTTTCTTCCGCTTCGTGAGCGCTTTTTGTCGAACTTCCAAGAGCAGCCCACTTTTCCAGCACAACAATATCTTTTTCGGTGATTTTGGCGTTGGCGTGCAGTGGCAGGTAAAACCAGAGCGGCATTTCACCCTCTTCCACTTCTTCGACAATTTCTTCGATTAAGCGTTGTTGCCTTTTGGGTTTATATTGATCCCATTCTGAAAAATTTAAGTGTCCGCGCGCGTGATTCACATCGTGGGTCACCAGCCATGAAACTGGAGCAACATAGCTGTACCAAGGCCATTTTGTTTCATTCGAATGACAATCATAGCACGCTCGTTTTAAAATTTTCTTCACAGCCGGACGGAGTGGCGCATCTTGTGTAATTTCCGGGTTCGTTCTTTCTACTGGTTTGAACTGAATCAAAACCAAAAGCGCAATAACGCCAATGCCGATTTTTTTTATCATTTTCTTCCCTTCATAAATTAATTTTTTTCAATTAAAACGATCTTTATTAAGGAATCTAACCGCGACTTAAATTTATGAAATGTTGAACAAATGCCAACAGTAAAGTACAAAGACAACCTTCTTTAAAAAATAAGTCCTGGAGTTTGTTAGTTCGTTTCTTATGCTATTTTAAAAAAGAATAGGAGAAACGTGGCGCAAGAAGAATTCCAGCCCAAAAATCTTAATCTCCTCCAGCGTGTTTGGCGGAAAAGGCAAAATGGTTACGATGACTTCAGGGAAGAGTATGTCATTTGTTTAAAGGCGCAAATCAAGATTTTGACCGCAGGCGACTTCCGGCTCAAAAGAATTTCCTAAATATTTTGAATCAGCGAATCCAAACAAAAATCCGACAATTAAATTGAACCAAAAAAACTTGATCTTGAAAAGATAATTTTTTATAATCCGCACTTATGTGAGTAAACACTTACTTATCAAAATAATTGTAAAATGGCTCGCCCAATTACAAAAAAAAACGAGCTGCTTGACGCAGCCCTAACACTATTCATGCAAAAAGGCATCAAAGCCACGACAACGCGTGATATTGCTATCCGGGCAGGCATTTCTGAAGGCACAATCTATCGCCACTTTGACAGCAAAGAAGAGCTGGCGGAGTGTATCTTTGAAGAAAATCTTGAATATTTTTCAAAGTTTTTGAAAGGATATTTAAAGTGCGCCTCTTCTCCTGAAGAGATGTTGATATCGTTTGCAAAAGGTTTTTTTGAATTTTCCAGAAAAGAGCAACGTCGTTACTCGTTCATTATAGCCGCGCATCAAACTGAACTTAAAAAGCTGTCGCGTGAAAAAATGAAGCCCAATCAAATGCTGACAAAAATTCTTCAACTGGGACAGAAACAGGATGTTTTTAGAGAAATTGACATCAATCTTGCCGGCGCAATGGTAATGGGCACGATTATGCAGACGATATTCTATTTGAAAAGCGGTCGAATATCTGTGAGTTATGACCAGGTTATTGAAGAAGTTTGTCAAACATGTCAGAAAATGGTATCCAAATAAATCACTTAATATTATTAACAAAACATGCAAAGGAGGTGAAGTTGTGACTTATATTATCGCCGAACCTTGTGTTGATACAAGAGACAGAGCTTGTGTCGATGTGTGCCCGGTAGATTGTATCTACGAAATTGAAGATTGCGAGCTTTCAGAAGGAGACGAGGCATTTATGGAAATCCTCTATATCCACCCGGAAGAATGTATCGATTGTGGCGCTTGCGAACCGGAGTGTCCAGTGGAAGCAATTTTCCCTGAAGATGAAGTTCCTGAAAAATGGAATAAGTACATTCCTTTTAATTATGAAGCTTTTGGCATGCAAGCGCCGTAATTCATTTTACCTTTAATGAATTTTATGATTTAACGTGAGTTCGATATAAGCGTTGCTTTGAACGCCTTAAGCGGACGGTGTAATACCGCGTCTGTGTTCTTGAGGTGTTTCCGACTACCGGTATCGAACTCATTTTTTATCAATGCCCGCTGAAAATTTGCTCTCTGTTGTTTTTGAAAAATTTCTGGACGACCTGACACGGAGTCTGATTAGAAAAAAGTTGTTTTTTTCGCCACAGTTTGCGTTTTTTTGTAGCTTGAAAGTTTAGGCGTCAATTCTTTTCTGCCTGCGTTTTTTTATATCTTTCCATTTTGCGCCATATTTCGAACAAAACATTTTGGTCGAGCTTGCTCACTGCCTTTTTTCTTGCAATTCATACCGTAAAAAGTTACCATAAATGTCTTTTTCAGACATACAGACAGCCCTCTTGTATTCACATATTCACAAAAAACTTCAGGCGAACATTAAAATATGCGCATTATCATTATCGGATGCGGCGAAGTAGGTTTTCATCTGGCTCGAATTTTTTCCCGGGAAAATCATAATGTGGTTGTCATTGACAACTCACGCGAGAAGATTAGTCGGGTGGAAGAAGCGCTCGACGTGATGGTCATTGAAGGCAGCGGCTCCAGCGTTGACGTTCTTGCGCGAGCGGGCATCAGAGAAGCTGATTTGATGATTGCTGTTTCAGCAATCGACGAAGTAAACATTGTCGCCTGCATGCTCGCCGATAAACTAGGTGTTAAAAAGAAGATCGCCCGCGTGCGAAATCAGGATTTCTCCAGCGATAAGCCTATCATCACGCCGGGCGACTTAGGCATCGACTTAATCATTAATCCTGAACTTGAAACAGCTCATGAAATTGTCTGGTTGATACGCCGCGCGGCCGCCACTGATATTTTTGAGTTTGCCGATGGCGCAATTCAAATGTTGGGGCTGCGCATAGAATCAAATTCACCCGTTTTACACAAACAGTTGCTTGAAATTGGCGCCACGCAACCCGACTTAATTTTTCGGACTGTGGCTATTTTTCGCAAGGGACGCACGATTATACCCACTGGCAAGGATATTTACTGTGACGGCGATCAAGTGTTCATTATCGCAAAAACAGATGCTGTCCCGGCGGTTCTGGAACTGTTTTGCAAAGCATTCGAGCGTATTGATAAGCTAATGATTCTTGGCGGCGGCAAGGTTGGCCGAATCGTTGCGAGCCAGCTGGAGAATGACAAAAACCTCCAAATTACACTTATTGAATCCAGTCAAACCAAATCGCAATTTGTGGCCGAGCAGCTTCGTCGAACCCTGGTCATTCAGGGCGATGGCACAGATATCGATTTACTGGCATCCGAAGGTCTAAGTGAGATGGATGCATTTGTCGCCCTGACCGATGATGAAGAGCTGAATATCATTTCTTCATTGCTGGCCAAGCATCTCGGTGTGAAACGCACGATTACAATGGTAGCTCAGGCCAGTTATATTCCATTGATCAGTTCTATCGGTTTGGACGCTGCGGTTGACAAACGACTTATCACCGCAAATGCAATCGCCAGGTTCATTCATCGCGGCGACGTTGTTTCGGTGGTCTCACTTCCTGGTATTGATGCAGAAGCCATTGAATTAATTCCGCGTGAAGGGTCAAAAATCACCAAAAATAAACTAAATAACATTTCGTTTCCAAAAGATGCAATCATTGGAGCGATTACCCGCGACGGAGAAGTTTTTGTGCCGGTTGGCGGCCATCAGGTCAAAGCTGGCGACAAAGTGGTAGTTTTTACTTTACCCAAATTCGTTGCGAAAGTCGAAAAGTTGTTCGAGTAGTAAATGGATATTAAAGCTGTCTTACACACAATTGGCGCCCTGCTGGTGTTTATAGGGTGCTCCTTTATTTTACCGATTATCGTGTCGATTGTTTATCACGAATCGGATCTCCTGCCGTTTGTCTGGTCTCTTGCCGTTACAGTATCCGTTGGTTTTCTTTTGTGGAAATTAACCCCGTCCAATCATGATATTAAAATCAGGGAGGGGTTTGGAATTGTAACTTTCAGTTGGGTCGCGCTATCCGCTTTTGGCGCGCTGCCGTTTTTCTTCTGTCTCGATATTTCTTTTACCGATGCTTTCTTCGAGACCATGTCAGGCTTTACAACCACCGGCGCAACCATTTTCCCTGAAGTTGAATCGCTGCCGCACGGCTTGTTATTCTGGAGAAGTTTGACGCATTGGCTTGGCGGCATGGGAATTATTGTGCTCTCACTGGCAATTATGCCCATGTTGGGCGTTGGCGGCATGCAGCTATTTAAGGCTGAGGCGCCAGGGCCCTCTGTAGATAAAATTAAGCCGCGCGTTCAGGACACCGCCAAAATTCTATGGGTCGTTTACCTAATGCTGACCGTCATTGAAGCCATTCTGTTGCGAGTGGTTGGAATGAACTGGTTCGACGCAATCTGCCACACATTCGGCACAATGGCAACAGGCGGGTTTTCCACAAAAAATGCTGGCCTAATGCATTATTATGATAACGTCCTGGTAGAGTATATCATTGCTGTTTTCATGATTCTGGCCGGAATTAACTTTGCCCTGCATTATCGCTTTTCAAGAGGTCGTTTTAGCGCTTACCATCAAAATAGCGAGTGTCGAACCTATCTCGGCATAATTACTTTCACCACAGTCTTTTTGCTTTTTATGACCTTTGGTGCGAATTTTTTGACTGTTGAGGAATCATTTCGCAAAGCAATCTTTCAAGTTGCTTCATTATTAACCACAACAGGTTTTCATACAGCTGATTATGAGCAATGGTCGGTTGCTTCGCAATTGCTTTTAACGCTTTTGATGTTCATAGGCGGTTGCGCCGGCTCGACTGGTGGCGGAATAAAAGTTGTGCGGGTTGATTTGACCTTTCGATATTTACAAACCCAGTTTAAGCGGTTGGTTCATCCGCATGCTGTGACACCGGTGCGTTTTAATAATCGGCCTGTTTCAAATGACGCGATTCGTGACATTCTCGGCTTCGTGCTTGTTTATGTCATTCTTTTCGGAGTATCTTCATTTTTAATGTCACTACTCGGGCTTGACCTGGTTACCGCTGTAAGCACAGTTATTTCCACTTTGGGCAATATTGGCCCTGGAATTGGATCAGTTGGCCCGACCGAAAATTTTGCCCATATTCCCGTTATAGGTAAATGGTTATTGAGTTTTTTAATGCTGGCCGGTCGCTTGGAAATTTTTACGGTTTTAATTGTTTTCAGTAAGTATATGTGGCGCAGGTAAGCGGCGCTTTCCATCAATTTCACAAAAACATGCAAAATTGGACTTATTTGTTCCGTCTCCTCCTCCTGACACTTTTAGTATTGCCCCTTTCCGAAAGCAAGGCGCAACTCCGTCAACGCAAAACAGTTGTTTTTGGTGAACTTATTGGTCGAACCGACTCCAATGAGTTTAAACTGCTAACCAGAAATGGCGTTATCCCTGTGGTGAGAGGAGCGCAAAATAAAACGTTTGAGATTGTCGAACGATCGCAAATGCGTATCGTTGTTCGATTCACAGAACAGGCAAGGCGAGATTCCCGAACGCCGGGCAGCGTTATCATTCAGTTTTTTGAATCGGAACGTAAATTGATTTCAGCGTTGATTCTGGATGAAGTTGATGTCGCTTATCTTGAAAGCGAGGCCTCAGCCTTTGAAGTGCAAAAATCAAACAACAACATTTTACCACTTCCGATATCTGCTGACAAAAATAAAGCGAAAATGGTTGTTTATAACCACCGCAACCCGCTGTTTAAAAATAAAAAACAAAGAGAGGCGATCTCTTACGGAATCAACCATGACTATATCATCAACAGGGTATTAAGCGCGGGCAAAGCAACCATTGCGCGCGGCCCGTTTGACGACAATTCGCCGCTTTATAATTCCGGAATGAAATCATATCGCCACGATCCCAGACTGGCCTTGCAATTATTGGGTAACTTGGGTTGGCGAGACAAAAACCTGGATGGCATTCTGGAGAAGAAAAATCGAAAGTTCAAGTTTAAACTGCTTTACCAAAAAGGGATGCGGCTTGACGAAGCCATTTCGCGCGTCATTAAAATAAATTTAATTAAGTTGGGCGTCGATGTGCAACCCATTCCGGTGACCAAAAGAGAAATGAGCCAACGCCTGCGGGAAGGCGCCTTTGACGCCGCCTTAATCGAGCAAACATTTACCGAAGAATTAGCTTCTATACAGGCTTTTTTTGGTCGGGTCGGGAAGCTGAACTTTATGGCTTTTTCCAATCCAAAACTTGAAAACTACTTTGAATTTTACCAGGCGACAGACTCAAAGGCGCAAAAAAAAACCCTGATTAAAAGTATGCAGCAAGTCATAAATGATGAACAGCCTGTTACATTTCTTTATTTTAAATGGTTAACCCACTATTTGGTAAATGTTAACCGCTTTGAAAACTTTCGCTATATGGAAGGTTTGAATAGCGGTAAAATTAAGCCATTTGAAGAGTGGCGAACGAAATTTCCAACGCCTTGAGATTGATGAAAACCAGCCCCGACAAAATAAGACTTCACAAGCGATTGCTGACCCGTTTGCTCGGCTCACATATCCTTATTGTAGTCATTCCGCTTTTCATTACTGGAAAAGTGCTGGTTGAAACGGCAAAAGATTCAATAACTGAAACAATTCTAACGCGAAACTTAGAATTTGCCAGCCGTTCAACGCGCTTTGTTGATTTGAAACTAACCACGGCCGGGGAGCTATTGCGAACGCTTGCGCAGTTCCTCGCAACACCCGGCGTTACACAAGGCGCGCAAGGGCTGACCATTAATACGCTTCTAACAGAGTTTGACGCGTTTAATGAAATTTCATTGATCGATACAACCGGGAAAATTCTTCTCTCGACCGCGTTTGATGATGGCAATGCGCAACGCATAACCAGCCCTGATTTCATCTCCGTTATTCTCGATTCATTTAAAACCAAAAATCGATTTCGCGGCCAGGCCTATACTTCAGCCGAACGCCTTCCCATGCTTGATATAGCAGAGCCGCTGCTGGTTTTTGGAGATGTTGTCGGAATTCTTCATGCCAGTGTCGATTTGAAGGCCATGTGGGATTTGGTTGAGGAAAACATCATTGGCAAAAAGGGCGAAGCATTTATTTTTGAAGATGACGGCTCCTACATCGCGCACTCCAATCGCAAGATGGTTTATTCTGAAGCGCGTTTTACATACACTGAAGTTTTACAAGCAATTCAGGCGGGTGAAAGCAAATCGATCATTTACACCAACGCTGTCGGGGTTGAAATGGCTGCGGCATACGCCCCGATTGGCGAGTATGGTTGGGGCGCGATGTTGCAGCAACCAACATCGGAAGCTTTTGAACCGGCCATCAGAATGCAGCGCCGCGTTTTTCAATTTCTTTTTTTAAGCGCCCTTCTGGCCTCGCTGCTCGCTTACTTTTTTTCACGCTGGCTGGTCGAGCCGGTTAAATTGCTGGTTTCGGGAATGGAGCGATTTTCAGCCGGCGACATGAGCTATCGCGTTCCCAAAGTCAGAGATGATGAAGTCGGCGCGCTGGCGGAGAGTTTTAATAATATGGCTGAACGCTTGATCGCGGTGCAAAACCATTTGAAACGCGCTGAAGTGCTTGAAACCCTCAGCAAGCTCGCCTCTGTCCTCTCCCATGAAATTCGCAACCCTTTAAACTCAATGGTAATCAACATGCAAATCCTGAAAAGAGAGTTGCACCGCGATAGCATCGACAAGACAAAGGTGGAAAAATTTTACGGTATTTTAGAAGCCGAAATAAGGCGTGTCGATAAGTTGGTTGGCGATTTTTTGCTGGTGGCGCGACCTGCCAAAATTGAGAAGCACATCATCAAAATAAATAAAGCGCTTGATGAAGTCGTAATGCTGCAAGTCGCTGATTCATTGAACAAAGGCATTCGCATTGAACGTCTATATGACACAGGAAAATCTGTTTTTGCCAATGTCGATCCTGAGAAAATCCGTCAGGTTTTTCTCAATATAATAATCAATGCAGTTCAGGCCATGCCAGGCGGCGGGAAATTACAGATTAGCCTGAAAGAAAAAACATTGCGCGCCTCTCCCGCCTCCGATTCCTACAAAAGGGTAATTGTGATTTCTTTTTCTGACACCGGGCAAGGCATTAGCCGACGCGATTTGCGCAAGGTGTTCGACTTTTACTTCTCCACAAAGGACAGCGGCAGCGGACTTGGTTTAGCCGTTGTGCAACAAATTATCGATGAGCATCAGGGAGAGATTAGCGTAAAAAGCGCGGTAGACAAAGGCGCTACTTTTACCGTTACCCTGCCCATAAGCGAACCGACATAACAAGAGCCGTTTGCAACACAGGCTGATTTGTTCAGCAACATTGTTCGCGCCCCTTTTTCTATTTTCTTTTGAGTCTTTTGTATGTAAGTCTAATTTATTATTTTTTGCTCAACAACTGCTTGCGTGTCAACAAATGCTATGAAAAAAACACTTTTTCAGGGGTAAGGAAAATGGGAGCGGCACACCCGCCTTTGCAGACAGTCAATGACGAGCCGCCTCTCCCATTTCTTTTGGCAGTTTGTTGTTTACACAATCTTTTTTACTGTGCAAAAAGGAAGCCATCCCTGGCCCTTTCCACTTAGGGGAGATGAAAACTTGCACGCTGCATTGCGCTTCCGATCTTCACTGTTCAAGAGGGGAGCTGCCTGACAACCTTCCGGGTGGTCAGGCTGAAAGAATACGATAAAACACGGATTTCCCCGGGCACTAATTGACCATAAATGTACCTAAGGCATTTGATCGAAATAAACTTGCCATCTTCCACTCCATCTGAACTCATAATTCAAGGTTTTCATGGTGATATTATTTTGACCTGAACCCTAAGGAAACCCGTTTTAGTGTTTTAGCTGTTTAGCGACGGGTTTACATTTACCAACGTTTCCCAGGTTTTTTTCGCAGGTCAGGCTCCTCTAAACAACAAATTTCATACCCATTAAAAGAAGACTATGCAAGGGCTGGAAACATTGACAGATAACGTGTTGCTTGTGCCGAGATAGTATGACCCGTACCAAGTCTCAGCTTTAACTTGCCAGGTGCCGGTCACCTCAACAAATTCCCTAGTCATTTCATGTATACCATTGCTTTGAGGCTGTGTAGTGCCTCTGTAATACCAACTACCGCCGGGAGATTTCACATACCACTTCAGGGACAGCCACGAGAATCCCCCAAATTCAGCCAGTGTACCGACATAAGTTTGTGGTACCCCAGTGAGGAGGACAAGCAAATTTTCCGCCGGCCTTTGCGCTCGACGGCCCGAAAATCACCTGACAGAAAGTTGACCCTTGCGCGTCGGAGGATTTTGCAAGCTTAGCGTCCGCAGATATACCGGGACTACTGCTGTCCGACGTCCCAATAGGCATTTCGCTGTTGCATCCTGAAATGACCAATATTGTCGACATTATCCAAATTAGATTCTTAATCATCTTTTACAGAAGTGAACCCCATCCTTAAGACATCTTTAAGGTGAATTTAAGTGAAATCTTTTTAAATTCTTAATTCATTTAAACATGAGGAACACAGGAAATGAGCCGAAAAAGACGCACTCACTCAGCAGTATTCAAGGCAAAAGTGGCCGTGGCCGCCGTCCGGGGTGAAAAGACCCTGGCTGATTTTGATAAACTAAAAAGGCGCCACTTCAACATGAAATGATAAAGTAAAATAGATCCACCGCAGGCACTGTTCGTATTATTCATACAAAAGAATATTACGA